>Ga0126342_10002998_pt1 | contig 27325 bp, 17 predicted proteins | sample Cyp1metagenome_FD_92528 | JGI IMG/M metagenome (GOLD analysis project Ga0126342, IMG submission 92528) | Coral microbial communities from Lord Howe Island, Old Settlement Bay, Australia - Cyphastrea 1 metagenome | ecosystem: Host-associated > Invertebrates > Cnidaria > Coral ... | reverse complement strand
ATAATTCAATATGATATAATATAATATAATATGATATAATATAGTATAATATAATTTGATATAATATGATATAATATAATAACATATAATATAATATAATATGATATAATATGATATAATATAATATAATATAGTATGATATAATATAATATAATATGATATAATATAATATAATATAATATGTATCATAATGTATCTAGCGTAAATATATACATATAATAGATTATAATAGCTAGTGCATACAGTACACATATATTGTGTATATACACGGATATTACGTATGATGTATGTATATTATACAATTACATTTAAATATATGTGTGTGGCTGCGGTTCAAAAATTGGTATGGATCGTTCCGCTATGTGTTGGCGAGTTGAAAAATAAGGCACCAATTTACGAACTTCTGGCTTGATAACTAACCTCGCACCATAGTTTTTCTCCGTCCAGCCCCCATTTGGGTTGGATGAAACACCAGTTGATTTACCAATATTTTGGTGCATAAATTCCCAACACCTTGATGGATACCCCACCTTGGGTAGTGAAAACATGTGAAACCGCCAACCAGCATCCAACATGTTGACCCTGAAAAATGACCAATTTATAGTGGAAACTAGTCTTCCAAAGCCGACAACTGCCAGGGTCCAACTGTTAATTTACCAGAAGGTAAACATCAGAAAAAAGGTTCGGAGGATTTTCCAATGATCAATGGGAGATCCACCATGGCTCCGGCCGGCACTTCTGGAGCTTCCTCGTCCTGGAAGATGGCTACGGCTGGCTACGGCTACTTAACGATGCTACAATGATTCATTAAAATTAATGGTGATTTTTAATAATAGTGAATGTTGTGTTAGATGATCAGGATGGGTCACCACTGGCAAAATTGATGTTGGTCAAATAGAAACATTTAAAAGGATGATGATGTTGGTGGATGTTTGCCCACAAAATGGTGATGAAACCAGGAAACATGGGAATGAGACTACCACCAACCGTGGGGACATTACCAAATAGGAAGGCTTCAAAATCTCCGCTCAAGAATGCAGAGTCATCTCCAGTCGTGCTGTAGTAGGGCACCCAAACAGCACGATGGGAAATTCCAACTCTTTCATAGGAAACAATGTTTAGGTCCGTTTAATTTCCTAAGTTATCACTAATTGTAATCCCCTATAAAAATTAACATGGAACCTGAAAACTGTGGATCATTTCTGGTTTCTGGGTATGGTGCCGTCCATGTCAGAGGGGTTTTTTATCCACAAAAAATCTGCGATTTTGGCTGGTGATGTTCCTGAGCAAACTGGCTCACACCTGAAGGGCCTCAAAGGGTACCAACCAGCATCAATTTGGCTGATCATACATCCTATTATGTACCCTGTAAATCACGATAATATCACTATATACATCTATATACTATGATACCCCTATCATTCCACCATTCTCCCATTGAAGAAAGGTAACCCTCACGATTGAAACCTCCGTTGATAGAACTTGTCCCATATTTTCCCTTGAAAGCCTCCATGTATATGATGGATTTTCCCTAAATGGTAAGTGTGAAAAACCTTTGCAAATCTATTAGAATCTATACAGTGCCAAAACAAGGGCTATGAAGTCTTGGTATCCTGGTGAATTGTTCCCCTATTTTCCCCTATGTGTCCCATTCAAAGCTTCATTTTCGCAGCCAAGTTGTCACCTGCGTCGGCTGCGCAGGCGGCAGATCCGATGGCAACTGCGTCTCCTGACGTGTCGCGTTTATGTGAAAACTGTGATGATCAATATTGATTCATTTGATGATGAATCAGACAAATGATTATTAATCATCAAATTGATATTCTGGGTTTGTCTGATATATATATATATACCTCCAAATATGATGATTAATATTGATTCATCATTTTTTTGTCGCACAAATGACCACTTGTGGGTTTATACACCATTTTCAGACACATCCGTATACTGGAGGTACATGCTACAATGTGGTTTATAATACCATCTATTATATAGTTCGTTGTTACTACCATAGACACTGGTTAAAGTTATAAACGAATTTAGCTAACGAACTGGGGCCTAACATTGTGGGGATATCTGTGTACACGAGTTATGTTGTGTACTATGGATATACAGCTTATATTTATGGAAAAGAATCAGATGATAAAACATCTGGGTCTATGGATTGATTTACAGGAAAATTTAGGGGAAGCCATGGATCCGATCCTCCTGGTCCTATCGTAATTTTCCCCTCTGATTTCGAGCACGGTTTTTTCAAGCTTGAGCCAGACTTCAAAAAAAATGCTCACAGAAAAGGCCAGAAAAACCGTATGTTGATGTGAGCTGAGATGTATATTTGGCAAAAACGAAATTACAGAGTAAACTAGCCCTCACCAGCTGGTAAAGCCACAAATTGAAGGTTTATCATGTTAAATTAGAGAGTGGGCGTTGTGGAGGGGGGGCAGCTTTTTAATTTGGTGTTGCAACTGTTTCTCATGCATTGTATGTTTAAACTGTGGTTTGTGTTCCTGCTACTACGTCCCGTTCAGTTTAACTATATCCAATGTTTTGATGCGTTAATCAACATGGTTGGTTGCTTAAATAACCCTTTCACTAATCAGGCACCAGTCAGTCTACCCATACCTTAATGGTTAACCGCCATTTATTGTGTTTTAGAATCTGGTACACCAAATCATAATCTCTGCTTTAGCGTATTTAGTAGCTCCTGACATTTGGTACGTGGATAGTTTATCCCTAGTTTATGGCATGGGGTTTGCAATAAATAATTATTCACTTCTTGGGAACAATATACAACCCATTTCTGGCAAAAGGATGGGAATGTCTTCATGTCGAGTCAAGCCAAGATTAGTAAGTCCTGGTTGATTTTTTTGGGGTTGCCCCGGAATAATAGGGACTCGGGGGTTTACCAATCGCGAAACCATATATATATATATATCGATCTATCTATCTATCTATCTATCTAAGATCTATCTATCTATCTATCTATCTATCTATATATATATATGGCTCCCCAACATAGACCCTGCCATTGGGCTTTAACAGAGTCCTACGAAATTTCGCCCAGTTGGAGATCCCCATCCTGGATCTGCCAAAGCTGTAGAAGCTCCGGTGTGACCTGCGGAGGACACCGGTCTTTCCAGTGAAACATAGGCTGGGTAAAGGCTGAAATTTGACCCTCGAAATAGTATGGATATGTATTATATATAATATGTATATATATATATGTATATATATCTGGGTAAAGGCCATCATATTTCACTAAGCTGAATTGTTGGGTCATTTGGGGATGATTCCCCGAATCCTAAGCATGATTCCAGGGCTCGGGAGAACTCAGTGAGGTCGTGATCAAATTTACCCAGATAGGGATATTGTAATGGTAAAACCATGAAAACCAAACATGTGTTATATGAAATATGAAATATAGGGACAATTATATGAATAACAGAAACTTCTTCCATTCATCCAATACTGGGAAAATCTGGGAAATACAGTCGGAGTCGACTCGTGAGGCTTTGAACGAGGATATATGCAGGATCATGTTAATAAAACACCGATCTTTACCAAAAAAAGAAAAGTGTCTGCAGTTGTGTGTTTTTCCCAATATGTTCGACTTCTCAATTCATCAAAATCTTTAACTGGTTGGTGGTTTTCACCAAAAATAAATATGTTCATCATTTCGCTATGGTTTTTCAAACCAATATTCGACACCACCAGCCAGTTTATGAGAAGAATGGTTCATCTTGGTTCTATATATATATATATCCATCATCATCTATATCCCAGGGTCATAGTCCTAAAAAATATATCTCCATCAATATTATGTCCTTTATTAATTACCCATCATATGTTTCCCAAGATTCATACGTGTTCCCATGATTTTTTTCACATAGAATTGGATGATGGGGAAAAATTTAACCGGAAAGCCCACAACATTTGATGGTAAAAACCCATGGTTTCCGGTGAAGATTTTCCCTTACCCTCTGGTAATTTAACGTAGCTATTGAAAATGGCCATTAATAGTGGATTCTCCCATGAAAAATAGTCATTTTCAATAGCTACGTTAAATTACCAGAGGGTAATCCAATCCAGTGATTTTCAAAATGGGGTTCCCACCAGCCGCGCAGATCCAGCAGATCCAGCCTGCTCATAGGCTGGTGGAGTCGTCTGCCCCAGAGGCTGCCAGGATTCACCTCCTGGCGAAAAACCGGGGGTGGTTTTCACCAGCGGCAAATTTTTGTGTAAAAATATGGCGATGAAAAACCCAAGAAAAAAATGATGTTGAATAATATGGAATATATGGAATATATGATGGTTAATTGATGATGGGACAATATGATGGGACTAAGATAAAAATATTAATTTAGATTAAAAATAGTTGAGAAATCACTCGGCGAAGTGGTTTAACTATGTTTAACTTGCCTGGATTTTTATGGTAAACATATGATGTAGATAATTGTTATCCAACTAGTTCGATGGGTATCAAAAATTCACCTTGCTGCCGCAGCGATGTGTGATCCCCCATGTTTTTTTTTTCACCCGTGAAGATGATCAAAAGGAGAACTGATGGACTCATGGCATTGTTTTTGTAAGAAATGAGGTAAACATCAGTTAATGCCATGATTCCATCATAGGAAAACTAATAACTCAATTGGATGATAGTTAATCCATCATCCAACTCAATGAATCCAATAACTAAGAGTGATACTAACATAGGTAAATTCAATGTATCATAGTTATTCATAGTCACCATCCAATGTTCTATAGATTCACGGTAGGTTTTTCAGATTGTCCGCCTGGGGATGACTGAGATCATCTCGTTTTTTGGTGAATTGGAATGGTTTGATAGTTTGATATTGTGGGTCCTAATAAAATTTACCCAAGGGGCCCTTGAAAAAATGAATAACATGTCATATCGGGGGGAAAGAAATTCTTAGGAAACCACCCAAGATTGATTGAAATCAATGTGAATTTAGGCAACAAAAAATGGCTCAGCATTCGTTTTTTTCAAAGCGCACTTCATGTGGTTTCACCATGTTTTACTGATAACTTGGGATAACGTGGGGTGTAGTTTCTTAGAAGGTGAAGCATGACATGGGCATAGCTGGACAGCCCAAAAAAATCCACAGCATTGAACCCTTCAGCAACGGGCTTCGAACAGTCTTGTCATGTCTTGTTGTTAGCTACTTAGCTACTTTTGAGTAGAACCATTGGACAGTCCGGGTCCATGTTATTTAGACCAACTTATTTCGGAGATCCCCACGTTGAAACCCATTGATGCACAACCTATTGGGCCAACTGCTCATGGCCAATTAGTGACGAACTGGTGAAAATATGTCCCTTGTGGGGCAACAAGTCGACAAAATCAGAGAAAAAAATGTCTTCTTAACTAGCCATCCCTCCGGTTGACCACGAACAAAAGAACAAATGACATAGCATTTCTACTCTACTTTTTGAAACTCCGTAAAACGGAGTTTAGACTTCTAAACTTCCTTTGATGAAATATGATGAAATGGAGCTTTCCGAAGTCATGGGGGGTACCCCCAGCCATCATCCAAAACAAGACAATTGTAGGAAATTGAAACCAATGGTCCACAGTGGATCATAGAGGATCCATGGATCTCCCATTTTAGGAAACCTCCAAATAACCCATGACGGATCCGGCTGGTGCTGGTTTTTTTTATGCTAACATGACTGGGGTATATTGATGGGATCCATGTCAACATATATAGCATACATGGATCCGTCATGGGTAAATTGAAATCCCCAAAATCTGAGCAGTGTGAAATAAATGCCGCTATCCATGAAATACTGGTTGGTTTATGCCGGGATTTCCCTATTGGATTCTTAGAATCCCCAATATACTAATTATCAACCAACCATCATTTATCAGTTATATTCTCCACTTAATTATATATCCTATAAAATCCCAATATTTGTCATATAACAGGTGGTATAACTGATAAATGATGGGTTTTGAACACTGCTCATCTGAGCACATCATTCCCATCATTCACCGATCCAATATTGGCCTCGGCTTGGTGGACGATGACGATCAGGCCTCAAATGACGAGGCCAGGTCTCGAGGTTTGGGGTGAAAAAACACAAAAACGATGGGAATCTAAGGATGAATAATGATAAGCATGTATGTTATTAGTTATATATACATATACATATTATATTATTACATATATATATATAAAGATATGGGAAATTGGGAAAACGTGAACTTTGTCATCTTGAGACCAGATGCCAACTATCATGGGAATCGACAGCACCAACATGACATGGCTTTGTACGAATGGCATGGGTCCCGAATGGCCATGGCAAGCGGAAGATTGCTTTGTTTACTAGCTGATTCTGAGGTATGCCCAAGTTTTGAAGGCAACATGATGGAAGTACAACAGTTTGCTTGGCCCATATCCATCTGGCTGAATTGGATTTCAATAGAATTCGCCAACTGCAAGCAAGGTCAATTCACACATATTCACACACATCTATGGAGCATCAGAGCGATGTTGTTGTCGTTGATGTTGATGTTGATGTTGTTGTTGTTGTTGATGATGATGATGATGATGATGATTATGATGATGGGAACCCTACTCCCCCTTATTTTAGGTCAGCCCCAAAAGGGATCCTGCCCCCCCCAAAAAAAAACACATCAACAATCAAGTGAGCGGCGCCCAAAACCTCTGTCGTCCCCAAATCTACTGGTTGGCTGAGGGCAGGGTTCCCATATTGGAAATGTTTACAATCACAATGAAACCAAGTAGTATATCTAATTCTGTTTCAGCATGAACCAGCCGCCATTTTGTAGAAAGCTTCCAGTTTTCTGGGTTAATGATATGCCGTATTTGGTACCGGATCTGCTTCCTTTGTCTTCCATGAATTTAACTAATCATCAACCTTGCCAGGGATCAAAATGGAGGAGAGTAGATTTTGTTGCACAATATATTGACTTCTAATTATTTACAAACAAGATGTCATCAACTATCATGGGGTTTAGGGTTTAGTTGGGAAACTCGATTCGTAGCTCCAACGGTTTTGTCAATGTTGGGAAACTCGATTCGTAGCTCCAACTGCCCCCCAATTTTTTATAGGGAATATATATATAATACATATCCCTTGATCCTTAGCTCCCTCCCAACCACTGGACCATCCGACCATCCAACCGTCATCAACCACGAGAGCCCCGACTGGCCGCTGGCCTCTGACCAAGGAACCTCAGGGTGCCTCGGATGAATTGTAAAAACTGTGGATTGCATGGGAATTCCGGGGAATTCACCATTTTTGGGAAGGAAATTCGCCATTTTGGAGAAGGATTCCTGGAGGAATTTTGGGCATTTTCCGGACATGGGAGGAATGGACCATCATTTTTCGGGGGGAATTGACAAGATGTTCTAGGGAAAAAAAAACATGTTCAATGGGAATGAATTTTATCCTGGAATTGGTATGTGTTTATGGATGTCAAACTTGTTCAATGACCTATTTTCATATATTTTATACATAAGTTTACACATGAAAATCAAACATGTTTTCACATCATGGGAAATGAATGGATGATCGTGTTTTAATAGAAATGTGTCATGAAATTATTGAATTTAATGGAAATCAACCCTTTTCTGAGGCTCGTTGTGGGGAACTGGGCGCAAAATCCTGATTCCCTGGTGGTCAATTTAGCGGTGATACAATCTGGATACATGCTCCACCAGCGGTGATATCGCAATGCTTGAGTAATTTGGCATAGTTCTTCTTGTTATATCCCCATGCTTCTTGGTGAAACACCACATATAGCTTGACAACATCTGCATGTTTGTTGGTTGACATGTAATTTAAAAAATCCTCGTGTCTGTTGCTAAGTTCCCGTGGCATGTAAAGTTTCAGCTGCTTAAATTGTCTGCTTCTGTCGGTGAATTCAGTTGAGAAATCTGCATATTTGTGGGGCAAACCCGATTTGCTCTTAGCCTCTTATATGGCTAAGTCACACTCTGGTTGGTGGTTTCAACCCCTCTTAAAAATATGAAAGCCAGTTGGGATTATTATTCCCAATATATGGAAAAATAAAAATGTTCCAAACCACCAACCAGTACTTGTTAGTCATATAAAAACAAGTTAAATCCCCGTTTAGTTTCTGGCTGCATGAAATCTTCCATGCTGGGTGAAATCCCCGTGTATGCTGATAAGCTACTGAGCCTAAACCTCTCAAGATGGGTTTCTCAAATAAAGGAGCAAAGCCTAAAATTGCAATTTTCACAGAGAAAGTGTGATTCTCTTCTCAACACAACGGGATAAATTGACGGAAAAAAAAATCACGGGCTTCCCGTGAAATCCTGACATGATCCAACTCAGGATCTCCGCCTCCGACCAGGGGAGAAGCTTGGCCACATGGTGTCAACCGTCCTGGATTTCCGGATCAACATGACATGCAAAAATCAGCCCCCGGAACCGCGGTTCCTGGCCAATGATAAGGGCGCCAACAAACACAAAAAGTGACGCTGCTGAACCCGGCTTACCAACACTAAGTTGCTGATAAAGCCATGACAGCCATGAATTTCCGGTGCCCCAGAGATGGGCGATGATCGTGCTGATCCATGTTGGTAATGACCGAGGCTGATACCTCCATGGATCCATCTACATCTCTATCATATGATGGTAGAAAAAATAAGCAACACAAAGGGACTTAGTCATCAAAGCTTGTTGATCAAAATAAGCAATGGATTGGTTTAAGGGGAAATTTGCAGGAAAGTCCCATATTTCATGGGAAAATCTACGGTTTCCTGTAGATTTTCCCTTAAACCAATCCATTGAAATAACCACAAACAAACAACAACAGCATATTTTCGTATCAACAAGACATGGGGATCTGAAAATTGCTTCAAAACCTTGGGATTTCAGCTGAAATGGAGAGATAAATTACTGCTTGGTGGTTGAGCCACCTACCCCTCTGAAAAATGATGGAGTGAAAGTCAGTTGGGATTTTCTGAAATTCCCAATATATGGAAAAATGAAAAATGATGAAATTCATGTTCCGAACCACCAATCAGATTATCATCAGTAATGGAAAATTGACCAAGAAAGCAGCAATCAAGACTTCTCTACGTGCTACCGTGGTGGTACCACATACTTCTACAGTGAGCATTATGGAATGTTGTAATACTACAGCATGCTTTTGTGAATGTTGAATGCTCTACCCATTCATCTATATTTCGGTGCAGGTGCACTCCAACTTGCATGACTGGTAGTTTCAACCTGCAAACCTCCCGGTTCAAGGTTCCTTCTTTCTTCAATCCCGCTTTGCCTGGCTTAATTCACATCTTTTGTGGGTTCAATCTCCACATTGCTTGCTTCATTCAGCACGTTTGCTCTACTCAAAACCATGTTTGTCTGGCTCAAATCCCAGTTTTCTAGAATAAATCATCATCCCTGGTGGTTAAATCACATGAAATCACATTAAATCACATTAAATCACATGAAATCACCATCTTTCAAACCTGCCTTCCAACCACCCATGGCTCCTGGGTCGCATCGAGGGTATCTCTGACCTTTCTGCTCGGCGACGTTCTTGTTCCGCCAGAACCTGGGAAAGAATCAGTTGTGGTAAGATTGGAATTTGGGGATATATCCAATATATATCCAATATATATCCAATATATATCCAATATTAATTGGGCATTAATTATGGTTCCAAAGTGGATATTTGGGGATAGTTCCAAACTGGAACTGGATAATATATGATATATTCGGGGATATACGATTGCTCGATAACTGTTATCATCATTGCTATTAATGGTTAATGATGGTTAATGAATGATGGGTAATGATGGTTACTGACGGTTGCCCTCTGGTAATTTAACATAGCTATTGAAAATTGCCATTTATGTATATATATATATATTGTAGTGGATTTACCCATTGAAAATGGTAAACGTTTACCAGAGGGTAACTGTGATCATCATTGCTATATAGATACTACGCTGAGTATACTGGTTGGTTGATAGGGATTCCCCTATTGGATTATTATAATCCCCGAGATAATAGCTAGTATAATCCCCGATAATGTGGGTAAAACAATGCCATAAACCACCCATGACTGGGAATGGTTTACCTATAAAAATGGTGATGACTGGGGGATGGTTTATGATTGTTTTACCCACATTATAGATAACAAGTTGAAAGACTATGATCTATAGTTGTGGTTCTATAGTTGTGGTGCTATGATCTATAGCCGTCTTATCATCTTGAATCTTATCATACAATGTGGGGCCCCCCAGTTATAAGTTGGTTTATTAAAAGCCCCAGTAACTAGTTCGTTATAAATACCATAAACCATAGTGAAATTGGAGTTATGTTCACCAACTTAGCGATCCAACGGGGGCCTCACATTGTAGCAATCCATACACGTCCATCCAACTCAGGACGTTTTTTCGTGTCGAACATCATCCCCTTTCGGGGCGAAATTTTCCACGAATCTTACCCCAGATCCATCCACCGGTTCCTTCTGCACTGTATCTACATACGCTTTTCTGTGAAAGGTATAGTATAGTGACTAGTGGTTCATCATGTGGTTTTTCTACAAACCATATGACATCCATTGGTTCATCATCATGTTCTGAAAATGATCCTTTTTTATTGGATTGGATGATCCACCGTTTAACTTGTTTTCATGGCCATAAATTACTAATGTATCCATGATGTCACTGACTAATTAGTAGTTATTTAGTATCCATGTGGTATCAACTACTAATTTAGTATCCATAAATTACGTGGTATCCATAAATTTAGTGGTTACCCGAAAATAATCGGGGTATCCACCATATTTAGAGTAACCCACGTCTCCAAGAAGTCACACGACGCCTCTCCAATACGCTGTCGGTCTGCCAACGTGAGGAAAGATGCGCTTTCCTCCGCGAGGGAGGCTGGGGTGGTTACCATGCTTTAAAAGCGAACGGAATCTACCATCTGGTTATGACTAACATAGCCATGGAAAATCACCATGTTTAATAGGTAAACCCAGGTAAACCCTCTATAAATGGGCCATTTTCCATGGCTATGTTAAATAACCAGAGGGTAAGTTAACCATCACAAAGAATCTGAGTTGACCATGTTGGGATACGTTGGGATTGGGGCACCATGTACCAAGAAAAACTTCAGCGAAACATGGGAGGCACTCCTCTGTGTTCATCAGCCAACCAGTCTGAAAAGGCAATCTATATGGATACACCTGGTTGTAGAAAGTCATCATTGTAGGAGTCTAGGATCTTCCTTTAGTTTACATAAATAGAGTTACATCGACAAAACCGCTTGGACTCACTTGATGCCCAGTATGTATCATCAAATTCAAAGCACTAAGGGATCCCATTTTCCAGTGACAGATGGATGCACCTCAATCACCTCAAGTAGATGAGTCAGTCCAACTGGGATCTTTTCTTGCTAGCAATCCAACCCAAACATATCAACCAGTGGATCTTCAAATCTAGGGAAGATACTCTCTGGTAAACATACAAAAAACTATGGAAAATCACAATTTTTCGTGGGTAAATCAACGAACTAAACGGCCATTTTCAATAGCTATGTTAGTTTACCAGACTGGTCACCAGTCATCGGAGTTATGCCAGTCATCCAGACCAGGGGAGTCTCCGATCAACACTCCAACGCAGCAAGGAACGCCTGAAGCTAGTTCTCAGGGTCGTTCAAAAGTGAACAAACATGAAATCCCCAAGTTCTTCATCACATTTCATCAGTTTCCCTAAGATCATCATTCGTCTACGATTTTCATGATTTGTTTCACAAATGTCCTCAAGATGTTCATCACTTTTCCAGGCCCTTTCCGGATTTCACTTATCCCAATATGTCCCGATCCTCAGCATCATCTTGTGACAGCTCCTGAAACAATTGATGGGCGCAAAATGACTGGAGCTCATCATGGTTACCCTCTGGTAAACATACAAAAAACTATGGAAAATCACCATTTTCAATGGGTACGGTAAATCCACTATTTCTATGGCCATTTTCAATAGCTATATGTTAAATTGCCAGAGGGTAGGTAAACCCAATGCCACAACTATCCCCAGTCCCCGGCTTTATCGCATTGGGTATACCCCTAGAAATGGGATGATGTAAAATGACTACCAAATTGTTCGTTGATGGGGTGGTTCATTGTTGGGTTTACCATAGTAATTCGTATTGTACCAATGGACTCACTAATATGTTTAACATTCTTTAATGTCTTTCATCTTGAAGGTACAAATGTACCTACGCAATTCTGTTGCTGGGATATTGGTGCCCCTGATGGTACCCACTTGTCGCTTAACCACTATATGATAGAGGTGTGTTTTATCCCGAATTTGGGAACATCAATGTTGATATTCCCTTAAGCTTGTTTTGTCTTATTTCTATTATCGTTATGGCATCAGCCAGTTTTCAAAGTGCGGAATTTACGATATCATGAATTACAATGAACATTGATAATGTAAAGGCGAATCAGCCAAGCATGGTTATTCCTCTCTGATATTGCCAGGGACTTGCTGACCAGATTGGTAAATGATCATGACTGGCAAGAGAGAATTCCTGCTTATAAACTCCAGAAATCTCTCAAAACATTTGGAAATTTGAGAGCGCCGCGCCGAAAAGAGAAAGTCAAGTAGCTTCGCAGGTCATGGTATATAGATATAGATACTGTATACTATAGATCTATAGGTGAAAAACGAAAAACAAAAAAAACACATCTTATATACCCTCTGCAGACCAAACCTGTCCAATTAGCATAATCGGCATAATCTGAAAGCTTCTTGTCAATTGCCAGGTTGGATAATGAGAGGAGCTGGAGTTGTTGATTTTTAGGTTTTTAGAGGATCCCCAGAAGTTGAATAACATGAAGGACTATGAGTTGATGTCCCCATAATCCTCAACGTCTTAGCCTTTTTAAAAGCCTCTGCCAGGCCTCCGTAGGCCGGAAGGTTCGGAACAAATCCCCAGGCCAACCAGGTCGGCGAACAACCCTGATATCCGAACCATCAACCAACCACGTTCTATCCATTATACCCTCATTCTGGCTAGTTGAAATAAGTTGTTTATGTGTTTTTTTCTTTTCCCAATCAAACAACCGATCTAGGCAGTATGTTTCTCTAACCATGATTATCTCATTATATCCCAATAAATCCCATGATATTCACAAAAAAACTTCCCATGAAATATCACCATAATAAATCCTATTCAATCTCCAGGACATTCCAATTTTTCATCCTATGATCTTTCCACAAAAAACATCTAAAATCGATAAATCCCCATGATATTCCCATGAAATCCCCAGGGAAATAGCAGCCTTTCCAAGCCATGTTAGCATCAATTGCACCTCATCGATGCTGTCTTCAGGACGCTCATCCTGGTCACAAGTCATGGATCGAGTCTGTCAATCATCTGTCTGGATTGAACCAGGAAAAATTGGGATATCTATAGTATACCTATAGTATATCTATAGTATATCTATAGTATATCTATAGTATATCTATATATATCTTTTGTATTTCAATCATCATGGGATTGGGAATTAACCAGGAAAAAGTGTGATTTCATGGGATTCTGGTTGGTGGTTGAGGTTTCAACCCCTCTGAAAAATGATGGAGTTCGTCAGTTAATGGAAAGTCATAAAATTCATGTGCCAAACCACCAACAAGGGATTTCATGGGATGTAACTAGGATAAATGGACATGCCATAGGATTTTGGCTGGGGATAGAATGCCGGGCATTGGGATGAAACACGCTACTGAGGATATCATAGGGGATTCTTCATGGAGTTGATTGGGATTTTATGATATTTAGTGAGATATAGTGAGATTAATGAAATTCAATAGGATTGATTGGGATTTAAAAGCATTGATTGGGATTTATTGTGATGGAATGGGGGTATAATGGGGATTTAATGAGATTGATTGGGATATAAACAGTGATACCATAATGATATAATGGAGTACAAGTGACAAACAGGGATTCTGGAATATTCTGGATAGATTATGACAATTCACTAACTAGTTCATAGTTCAAAGATTTTAGGATATTTTAGGATAGTTACCCCTAAACCCTATCATTCCCATCATTCCAGTGATGCCAATATGTGAGATGGGTTTTTATCTAATCCAAATGGATTTCATCCAACGTCACACCACAAATTTCATCCAATGAACAATGAATAGATGTGGATATGTCATGGGATGGCTAATCAGATATATTCTGAAAAACCGACTGTATGCTATATGGCTTTGCCCCAGAAATGGATTATATAGGTTATATACCAATTCTTGATGATATTTTAATAGAGAAGTTGGGGATAAACTGATAAACCGACAAATTTGTTGGGTTTGCAATTTTCAGACACCCCCAGAAATATATCATATGCATATCTAGCTATGTCTATATATATATATATACTTGTTACTGTATTGTTCTCAAATACAAGGAACTTATCCTGCAGAAGACTGAGGAGAAGCTTCAAATAATGATGCCACCCTGAGCTACGGACAGGAGGCTGGAAGCCCCACTCAAAGGCCTGACATCGCAAAGCCACGGCCCGGCTGGAAAGTGGCATCACATCGAACGGGGCCACCGTTTTTTGTGAGTGGTTTCTGGCCGGATTCCAAAGCCGATTAGGCCATGTCATTGTGCTGAAAAAATCTGAAATTCTACTGCAAACCTGATGCAAACGAGGTGCAATGCCTTGTTTCCGTGTTGTCCCCCTCAAATCCCAGCATTTAGAGCTATTGAAAAAACCAGCGGTTGATGGTTTAGTTATAGGAACTGACACTACCATCTGGTTATGACTAACATAGCCATGGAAAATCACCATTTTTAAGAACGGTAAACCATCGATTTCTATGGGCCATCTATACCATGGCTATGTTAGTTTACCCAGATACATATGTTTCCCATCAAAATCCCATTAAATTCACATTACATTCCATGAAATCCCATTAAATCACCATTAAATCACCATTAACCCCAATATAAATCCATATAATGATGAGTAGTGGTTATGACTGACATTCACAGTTTGCCATGGAAAGATCCACCCATTTTATAGCTGGGTAAACCAGATGGTACCAATTTTACTGGAGATTCTGATCACCCGTCGGGAACGCCTTTCCACAACCGTCCATTATACTGGGCCACAACCAGGGCCTCTCTGCCAATGTCACCTGCTTCCATCATTCCCGGCGTCCTCGTTGTCCCAGTTGGCGCTGGTGTCACCCGGTTTTTTATGTCACGTGGCATTTTGCCTGGAAAATCACCATTTTGAGTAGGCAAATAGTCTGAAACATCACCTATAAAGGTATCATGTTCAATAGCTATGTTATGTAAATTGACAGAGGGTATATACATCTATGTACCTTGTATATGGTGATTGGAACTATAGTTAGATGGGTCACACAGCAACAGCAACTTACAACTGAGCGGGACACGACGTTCTTCGTGCTTTTAACGCCCCCTGAAAAACATGAAAGTCCCTGGTGATTATCATCCAGGGTTGGAAAGGAAAGAACTTGAATCCACCCAACAGTTGCAGAAAGGAAACGAAAGGTGTCCAAAGGTGTAATTGTCCTGATGGTCTTCCTGCAACATATATATATATACATGTATTATATACTGTATATGTATATATGTATACACATATATTTGAACGCACTTAGGGGCTGCTCAGAGATCAGAACTCTGTTTTGTGTTGTGTGACAACCTTGCAGCCTCTACATGGTGTGGAATGGTTCATGATGTTCATGACTACTTTCAAGCCCCTCCCAGCACCCTTCGAAAGTTGTGCTCCTGAAATGAAGTCCATCCTGCGATGTTTGGTTGCCGGGAGAACCATGGGCTTCGCCCCCATTCATTCATTTGTCAACCAACTGTTTCAAGTGCAGCTGAGGAAAAACTATGTGTATGTCTGAAAATTGGGTACCCTCTGGTAATTTAACATAGCTATTAAAAATGGCCATTTATAGAAGATTTTCCCATTAAACATGGTGATTTTCCATTGCTATGTTAGTTTACCAGAGGGTACCCAAAAAACCATGATTTTAGAACATACACTAAATCAAAAACTGGCAAGTCGCAGGTACAGCCCAATATGGGACAAGCCTAGATATCATCTAGGTTATGCATAGTGTAATATACAAACATCGTATAGCATTATAACATATTCTATCATTTAGACGTGACAGTAGATAATCAATGGGAATTCCAGGATCCTAAAATGGAGGTACTGTACCATAGAAGGCCATATTTTGTGGGGATATTCCCTTACATAGGCCTAAAAAATAGGCCAAAAATATATGGAATCGGTACCTCCAATCAATCGGATCCTGTTGCATGGCCATTGAGATAATGATATATCAATGCTGTTGGGTTCCAAGATCCCCATTTGAAACGAGCACATCAAGGTTGTCAACCCCGGATTCCGAAGGATTTATAAACTCTGTTGCTGAATTAGCTTGGATTACCCCCTCCCAAAAAAAATGGTCCATTATAATGAGACACCCCCCTATTCCTTTTATATAAACATCTATTTCAGAAAAGTAGGGATCCATGTATTTCTGATTATCTTTTCTATTTCAAAATATGCACTTAACCTGTTTCAACTGGGGCCCAATGGATTATAGTAACCAGTAACCCCCCCAAGATTAATAAGCTATGGACCATCTGCTATGAGTAAACTTGAATTAAACTTAAAAGCAACATATGTTGTATAATTCTTTATTATACCCTGCCGTAAACAAACATGGCCTGCTGGAAGAGCCACCATTTAGTTTGATGATGTTCTTATTAAAGTCTTCATTTATGGCCGATTTCCCAGCTTGCCATGTTTCATGACACCAAAGGGTAATATAATCCCATTATTCCATGGATGGTTATTATATCCCAGTATATCTCATCAAACCATCCCCAATGATATGTTGATTCACCCATAAATATGGACCCCGTTATTCCAAAATTATAGTCAAAGTTTATATTATCAATGAAATTGATAGATAAATAAATATAGATAGTCCAAGTATTATCCATTATGAATTTATCCATCAATGGATATCCAATTTATTCGTCAATACTCCAAGTATCATTATCGGCAATTCCACTAATCACTATCAGTCACCATCAACCATTATGAACCACTACCAACCTTTATTAACCAATATAAACCATGATTCACCAGTAATAAAGGAATATCAACCATTATTACATGTTCTGAACCATTATTACCTCTTGTTAACCATGCTTAACCACTATGTAAAATGAACCGGAGGCTAATCATATTCGCATCTTCGCATTTTGCCAGGCCTGTCGTCGGAACATGGACTGCATGGCTTGCCGAGCCTGCCTGGGGAATGGGCCGGCCGAGTGGGCCGATGGATTGGACCATTGATGGCGTTAGATCTGCTGGAAAAGTATACATAATATTATAATATATATGTATATATATATATTAAATAATTTATATATATACACACTATATATAATATTCTACCAATTTTGGATGGAAAATAGATCTCCTAACAATAAACCTCCAATTTGGGAGACTTCTAAATTTGTCCCATTTCCAGTGAAATTGGGAATTTCAATGGCATTCCAAACTTTAGGATTTTTACGGTGGAAAAAAACAAACATGTTTTCTACAAGATTTGGGACGGAAAAAGGAACACGTTCATTAGATTAATCAACATGTTGGATCAAAGAAGAAAAATGACCAAACTCGTGGCAGGCGCAAAGTTCCAAGAGTAAATTTAAAATTGTTACAGGAAACCTTGGAGAGTCTTCGAGAAAAATGTATACATCCAGTATGCAAAAATTAGTCGACACCCAGGGGTGTTTCGTTTGTTTTTACACATTGGCAGAATTGTGCTTGAAAAAACACGGCATGACATTGGTAAAACCTCACTTGCGATGACGACCAGAAGATTGCTGCACCCCAAGCCTTGACGAAAGAACATATGGCCACTGGTTAGTCAATGAGTCAATCTGTTGCCATAATGTTGCTCGTTGTGTGTCCGGGATCATTTTCTGTATAGGTCACTAGTGGATGTTTTACCTTGTAAAGTCCACTACTTCGGGGTGCAGCTACACTCAATGAGCATGTATTTTGTCTTAAGTGGCCGTATAGTTATATAATTACTCAAATAACCCAAAGTGCACCCTTAGTATGCCCATCAGCGTGGGGGTTACATACCATTCACCTACCTGTATCCATCTGATTTCTTTTGCACTGGGTGTCAGCATCATATGTAAGATCTACTATACGCCCCATTCATAACTGGTAGAACTCCATTTTTGGGAGGAGATATACCTGTTGTGCTCGGTGCGGTTCCATCGAAAAAAAGGGAATGAACCTACACATATATAAGGTCCGATGCAGCTACAAACAAAACGGATTGACCCCCAAAAAACAGATGCGCCATGCAATACCTATCAACATTTACCTCCAAAATGATCCAGTGATGTATCGAACTATTCCATACATCCATACATTAAGCTCATATGGACATAATAACCCTTCGAATCCCATCCCCATTCCATACACCACCCTAACCCCCTGGCCCAAGTGGCCCAGTCATGGGGGTATCCAATGATCAACCGTTTCAGGGCTATCGTAAACCATACCCGCTTGGGGGTATACGCAATGTCATAAACCCAATGGATTTACTATAATTATTCCCATGATGATCTCCATAATCATCTCAAATATTAGCCATATATATATATATACATAGTACTGTAAACCCCCATGATTCATGGTTAAACCATGAAAACAACAATGGTTCTCATTGTTTCTCCATTTAACCATCGATTCTTAGTCGGTCGGGATGACTTGATAGTTCACCATAACCATGAATAGATATGAAAAGATTATCAGGCTGGGGCTGGGATCCTACATCATAGATAATCATAGATCCTATTTTTGTTGATGGTTAGATATCAGTCATATCAACCATGAAAAACCATTATCTTAGTTAGATCAGCCATTGTCTCAATTACATCAACCTTGGATCAACCATTCTCAGGCTGGGAGAACCATGATCTACATATCATATAATGGTCACCAATAATATTACATACGTATATATAACCAATGGTATTATGGTAATATCAAACCATAATATTGATGTTACCATTACAGATCCATTGGTTTGATATTATTATAACCATAATATTAATAGAAATCTAACCATCAAGTAACTATAGTATATAATATCAATAATATTATGGTAATATGAAACTATAATGGATGATTGTGGATTATTAGCATTAATAATATTAATATGAGTATATAATATCAATAATATTATGTAATGGTAACTGTTGATGGTAAAATACTCTGTAAAAAACTAGGTCATAGCATTTAGTAGTGGAAATCCACCGGGGGATGATTATGGATTTCCTAATACCATAATAATATTAATATTAGTATATAAAATAGATTATGGATTATAATATCAAACTATCATATGGATTATAAAAAAAACATTCCAATAAATAGATTAATGATCTAACCATCATAGATCCATTTTTTTAGGGATGACATCCGCCTCGCTCGATTCAGCGTGGCGGCCCGTAGGCGATTGGCCAGCCGCCCCTGTTTAGCGTTCACAACGGCACGGCAACATGGGTGGACACGGGGTGTCCAAAAAGAGAAAGGGAGCACCAGTTACAAGATATGGGATTCAATATGATTCAATGGTGATTTAATGGGATTTAATGCTGATTTAATGGGATTTACATGGATTTACGCTCTGGTTATTTAACGTAGCTATGGAAAATCACCATGTTTAATAAGGTAAATCATCATAAATCATCTATAAATGGTTAAGTTTCTTTAGCTATGCTAAATAAATAACCAAAGGGAAAGTTTATAAGCCATGATTCATGGGAATTCCAATGCTTTCACCAAGTTAGAAATTGGGATGTCACCCAACAAAAGCGGGGATCTCATCAACAAAAGTGTGGGTATCATTACATAAATATGTCCATATCACCAAAAAAGCTCACGCAGGGAGTTCAACAAAAAGGACCCACAAAGCACAGCTTATGCCATGCAATACATATCCCATATGCCTTTGTGGAATAGACCGTTAAGAATCCCAGCGACGGTGCTACCCTCTGGTTATGACTAACATAGGCATGGAAACATCCACCATGCTATTAAGAACGGTAAACCATCGAACTTTCGATTAGGGCCATGGCTTAACCATGGCGAACTGTTAATCATAACCAGAGGGTAAGCAGCGTCCCAACCCTGCCTGGGTCGTTTCTCGAATTCTGGCCACGGAGTAGTGTGCAGCACCTCTCAGCGAAGAATGTTCCGGTGAAAGCCGGGCCCCTAAAGTGGGCTTATCGGCTTGTCCCATTAAAAACACAGCAACTCAAGTTATCCCAGTCATAAATGGGTCTGGGTCACAGCAAATCACGTCCTTCTTCATCAAGTCTTGAATTGTTTGTTTTAAAAAGCAAAGCTAGGTGTGGGACGCAGGATCAAATGCAAATGCTCCATTTGTGGAATATGTGCCAACAATTGCCAACATTCATCTACGCTGAAAAGAATCCAAATCTTATTGAATTATGGTAAATATATCATACATGGAGGATATGGCGGCCTGGCATGGTTTAGGACCTATGTTAGTCGAACTCATCCCACCGGCTATGTTAGCAGTTTGCTATGAAAAATCACCATGTTTGATAATAAATAATCTACGATAATATCTGTATATATATATATAGTAAATGATGTCCATCCTCCGAATCCTCCCCATATTCGATATGGCTTGTCCAGGAATGGACTAGCCATGCAATCCAATGGTTGACAATAAATCTCAGTTTTGACAGGGCCACTTTGGGTATACCGATGTATACCGATACCCCAAAAGCAAACCCGAGTATGAACGTCGTATGAACAATATCCGATACCCCCATCTCATTTCCCATGAGTTTTGATAAGCCCTAGTGGTAGAACCCACTAACTATTGGACGACAAAACAGCAAGGGTATATGTCCAATGGTTCAAACAAAAACACTATATTTATCTATATTTAATTTCAATATCAGGAGGAAGGATTAGTAGACCCTTTTGGGGGCTGTGGTATTTCAAATTGGTTGACAATGATTTACGCCCAAATCATCCTGAATGTTGTGGCTTAAGTTATGTCACCATCTTACATCCCCAGTATATCCACATTGTGGTCAGTTTAAAACCCTATGAATCAACCAATTGTTAACATGTGGTTCGGGTTGGTGGTTTGGACGTGTGGGGAGTTCGTAATAATAATTTTCCTTTCCAATTACTAATTGGGGAATCCTGAAGTTCCAGACCACCAACCCGAACAACCTGTTGACCATACTTGATGTAACTATATAATTAACCATAATTGGGTGCCCAATCATTGGATGGTGAATACTAAAAGTGGCCTTAGGTCTTGAATCTTGATCTGCTCATAGTGGATTCTTGAATCCATACCCAAACTTTTCCAGAAATTCTTACAATGTCTGGTAAACCTCTAGTACCCTCTGGTAAACGTTTACATAACTATGGAAAATATTGGAAAATCACCATGCTAATGGGAAAACTCACTATTTCGACTGGGCCATGGCTTCCAGTTCGCAAATTTTCTTTGTGGCTTTACCCCGGGTAAATCCTCCGTAACCATCTCACCAAGCCTGGGGATCAATTGCTGAGTTACCAAAGAGTTTCCCAGCTTGTGGTGATATTCCCCACATGTTCCGAAAAATATTCCAAGATTGCCATGGAAAACCATCAAATCTATAAGGATTTTAATGGGATTTATAGGGCTTTTAATGGATTTATATCTGGTTGGTGGTTGAGCCAACCCTCTGAAAAATGATGGAGTTCGTCAAATGGGATGATGATTCCATTCCCAACTGAATGGAAAGTCATAATCCAGCCATGTTCCAGTCACCAACCAGATTATATCCCAATATTTGAAATCGTTCTTTTAGGTCTAATAATTGTGATCCATACCCATCCCCTGAGAGATCCCTTCGCCTTCACTCGAAAAGTTGGCGCGCGTAGCCACACGTCTGGTGTGAGCGGCCTGGGGATAATTGGCGGACGGAATCCATGGATCCTGGGGAAGTTTTTGGGAACACTCCAATGTTGATGGTCAAAAGCGTCAATCAATGGATTGGTTTATATAAGGGAAAATTGGAACCGGAAAGCCCCATATTCAATGGGAAAATCTCTGGTTTCCGGTTCCAATTTTCCTTTAAACCAATCCATTGAGTCAAAAGCCGTGGGTTTCCAAAAGCTATTGACCCTCAAGTCAAGTGAAATGGGTTTGTCTGAAAATAGGGTATATTCCCAATTATAGCCATTTAATAGGGATAATGATCAGCAAAACCATTGGGTTTAGGGGTATACACTATTTTCAGACAAACCCAAATGTCAGTTTCATGTGATTTCTTCTGGAAAAAAACACGGCAAAAACAACGCGGCCTCTGCAGCTGCCCATTCCAACATGCGCCTGCGGCTCCGGCTACCACCATCCATGGTAAACAGAATTAGAAAATCCTACTCCAACATAGCTAATTTCAAACCTGGATGGATCTTGTATACATATTATATATATACATATATACTGTATATATATATTATACATATATATATAATACCTTATAATACTATATAATAATCATGTACGCAATAGATGGATGTTTTCCAGGCTGAGTCGATTGAGTAGCATTAAGGTCGTCAGAAGGCCCGGGAGGGACGATCGACTCTTGGGTCAAACCATGACCCATAGCCATATAGATCATATAGGCACACTGATTTCTGCTTCGTCTGAAAAAATGGTGATGTAAAATCATGAAACAAATCCACCAGGTGCTAAAATTGCTTTGTCATTCAAAAAAACAATTCAACTGCTAAGACTTTGCAGCGAACATCGAAAAAAAAAAACTTCCAATCATACACTCCGGTAATCAAACGTGGCAATGGAACACCCATCATTGATGAAGATTTTCCCGTTAGAACACCCTTTGTGGAGGTAGCCTCACATCTTCGTCCATCGCGGCCATGCTCTCGCTCTCCTGGCTGGAAAAAAGTAGAGGAAAACTACAGTAACTACAGGATGGGGCCCCCCAGTGATGTGTTTGTTGGTTTATAAACCATGATGGTATCCTCATGAAAACTAGTTTGTTCTATCTACCATAAACCATAAACCATAGAATTCAGCCACTGAAATAAGGCGTTTCTGAACGCCTTCGCTCGACTCGGGGACCCAAGGATTGGCCGAAGAAATCCATGGCTTCGCCCAGAAATTCTGGGAAACATGACCGGAGTCCCATTTTTCACCATATATCAAGGGATGGAAATCCCCAGATTGAGCAGATATGAAAAATGCAGATGATTTTTTTCTGGATCAAACACTGGTAGAAAGAAATCGCTGGCGTTTGGGGATGGGTTTTTACCATCCGAATTCATGCTAGTAGTTTGAATGATTTGTGATGTCTGTGGCTGTCTGTGGCTTACCACAGTACATCATCATACTCCAAAATCCAATTCACTATCATAATTTTGAATAAAAATAAAAATAAAATATAATTAGCATTTACTTATATAATTATATAAATAAAATAAATCATAATTTTCAGTCATAATCTTCCCATCTCAGGGTTTCTAAAAAAGGGGAATCCCCAGTCGTCACCATGGCTTTCGACTTCGAAACTGGGTCATCCATAACGGCTGGATGAGAACTGGGGCTATGAATCCATGGCGGGGATTTTAAGGCAGGCTGCGGGGGGCCTGGTGATTCCATGAATCATCCATCAACATGATGTGGTTTAATTCAAATACCCTCTGGTAAACTAACATAACAATGGAGAATCACCATTTTCAATCGGAAAATCCACTATAAATGGTCATTTTCAATAGCTATGTTAGTTTACCAGAGGGTAATAAGTTATACCAAAGAATTATGATGTAATCAATTCTGAATAGTTGAACATGGGGGAAATCATCAATAAATGAAACGACCAACGCGATATTAGGTCAGGTCGTACCTTCAGACCCAGTCAGACGCACGTTTTTTTCACATCTCATCCCATCATGGTTTGTTCGTCTTATCCATACCTCTACTATATAACTCTATAGGTACTAAGTAGTTTGCCCAGCCGCAAATGTATATAATTACATAATTGTATATTATATAAATTATATACATATGTGTATATTACAGTATATAATATATATATATTATACATATGTATATATTACAGTATATATAAAATATACATCACCATTAAACATATCATTTCGAGGTGATGATATCCCGCCATCGGCAAAATCATCCCATGGCCTGGATGACGTTCGCTCGAGGGATGCTCATCCTCTCAGTCTCGGCGCACTCAGTGCTCTCAGCGCCAGCCTCTGCCGACGAATGTGTCGAATGGGTCGAAGAATTGGTGGAATTTACAGCTCATTTCTGGCATCATGGGGATATATGGGGATAGGAAACCAACCATAATGTAGTGGGAAATTTCTGGCTGATGGGATTTTTTTTTGCTACTCTTTTTTTGCTACTCCCATACTTTTTGTTAGTCCCAGATGGTCCCATAAGAAGCCCCAATAGTATGGGAAACTTGTGGTACCATAGGGTACCTATAAATTCCATGGTTAAATATTAGAGCAGTGTTCAAAACTGGTTACTGGTCGCCCCCTTTTCTTCTGCCTGGTTGAACATGGTCTTCCCAGTTCATGGATTATGTCATTGGGTTGGTTTAAGGGAAAATCTACAGGAAACGATGGTTTTTACCATCAAATATAGGGCTTTCCTGTAAAATTTTTCATCATTCAATTCTATGATTATGATAACCCCCATGGGGGTAAGATGGGGCAAGTATAATCCCAATAGAATCATCAATCACTAGGGGTTTTGAACACTGCGAAAAACATGGCATCATGGGGATAGGAAACCAACCATAATGTAGTGGGAAATTTCTTGATGATGATATATGGCTTTGTCTGAAAATGCGGAGTATGAACCCCTTTACAATGTTTACAAGTCATGTTTAAGTCAGGAAAATGAGCTTTGCAACCATGGGATGATTCAGACAACCTGGTGGGTGAGCCATTGCCGGTATGTCCTAAACCTGCTGTGAATCTGTTCTACTGCCCTCCAGGCCTATCCCATAAGTTCAAAAAAATCCGAATCAAATCTGGTAGTAGAACCATCTGTCCTGGATGATAACCCTGTTGCAGGGGCCAAATAACCCCTGCATTTGTTGGGAAAACTCATCTCCATTTTGAGGGCTGCACCTGAAAACGAAGACAAAGGCAACCAACACTGCGCATCTCTGGGATAATTTTTCAACCAGCGAATCCTCCAGTATTCGTGAAATTGCAATTCTTTGCTGGCAAAGAGTCACCCCCTTGCCATCTTTCTCTGGGTTTGTCCCAAAATAGGCTTTCTCGTGATATACCCCAAAATAGTGTTCCCCATTGAAATCTCCATTAATAACCTTAAATGCCAGATTTTTTGGACACCCCATAACTGGGAAAAACAAGATCTGGACCTCAGAGGTTGGTCCATGTTTACATCCCCATGACTCTTGTTGTCTATGATCTATGCAACTGGGTATTCAATCATTGAAACCATCACACTTGAAACATATGTTGTATATATATATATGTATAGAAAAACATATATATATATAATCATATAGACACAAATATCTAAAAAAACAACACACACATCTCACTATAAAGCTAAAAATTATAGCCATTTAATAGGGAAAATGATGATTAAGCATTGATTAACCATTGGATTTAGGGGTAGCCTATTTTCTTCGCCTCCACCTGTGGCATCTTCTTGGCGCGCACCGTGCGCACCGGAACCGGAGCGCCTTGGCCAAGCACGGCGCAAGGTGTGGTCCCGGGCCGAAGAAAATCGTGAAAAAATGGGAAGAATAGGAGTTCATATATGGTTTGCTCAGATAAGAATCATCATCATCATCATCATCATGGGGTTTGGTAGCATTGTGATGGTTTAGATTCGCCCATGACATATCCCTGTAGATGATTAATATCTTCATAAATGATGCTTGATGGCTTTCAGAACCCAAAAATAATGGTTAATGATGATCAAATGATGGTTAATGATGATTAAATGATGGTTAATGATGATTAAATATGATTAATATTCGCCCTTAAACCATCAGGGGAAGCGTGAACACCTCCATGTCTTCTTGTCCAAGACGGTCAAACATATTTATACATCTCAAAATATCAAACATTAACAATCATGAAATTGATATACAATGGGAACATTCCCAACATATAAATACATTTAAAAAAAAAAAACTATCCATATTTGTTTGCTCAGTGTTCCCAGTTTCCCAGTTCTTCTGTGGTTAAAACCTTCATTGCTGTCAACATCACCGCCGCACGGCCGCACCCACAAAATTGGACTTCGTACGCTTGGCGGTGGTGGCAGTGGGCGCGGCACCCGCATCGTCTGCCTGGATGCTGTGGAAATCACCTTGCTATTGATATGTAAACCATCGAACTTTCTATGGGCCATCTATACCATGGCTATATTGAATAACCAGAGGGTATATATATATATATATATACATATAATATGTATATGAATAGTATATGTGTATATAAATATATATATATATATGATGATGTGTGTTTTTTATAACAGGAATCTCCATGATCTATGCATCAAAAAGATTTGGGTCCAAATATCTGGTACCCGACCTGGTATTTATACGCGCCGTATGCTGAAATGAAGGTCAGTATGATTTACACGGCTTTTAATGGGATTTATAGGGCTTTTAATGGGATTTATAGGGCTTTTAATGGGATTTATAGGGCCTTTAATGGGATTTATATCTGGTTGGTGGTTTTTCGCCACCCCTCTAAAAAATATGAGTTCGTCAGTTGGGATGATTATTCCCAATATATGGAAAAAACATGTTCCAAACCACCAACCAGTACTATAGTATAGTATAGAGAGAAAACATACATATCTATAGAATTGTCTATATATAATCTGTCATATGCATATGACTGCATATGTGTATATCGTATCTCTACACGAAGGACAAGTTTAAATATAGACATGTTCAAAACCGAATGGAAAATCCGATGTGTATACTGATACTTAATAAATATTTAATATTTACAGTCTAATATCATAATATCCAAACTACACATATGAGCCATGGTCAATACTCACTATATGGTTGATGGTCATCCCATCCATAATAAGGATCCTTATAATGGTTATTATAAATCCCTATGAACCATTGGATGACTAGCCCCGTTTTTAATGGT
>Ga0126342_10002997_pt1 | contig 27326 bp, 17 predicted proteins | sample Cyp1metagenome_FD_92528 | JGI IMG/M metagenome (GOLD analysis project Ga0126342, IMG submission 92528) | Coral microbial communities from Lord Howe Island, Old Settlement Bay, Australia - Cyphastrea 1 metagenome | ecosystem: Host-associated > Invertebrates > Cnidaria > Coral ... | reverse complement strand
CGAAGACACCCCCCCGGGACCCGTGTAAACGTACCTGCATTAATCTAACGATCTAGGCTGGTTTGCATGTTTCAGGATTCAGTTCCTGACGGATCATATAATGATCCATTCTTGTCTAGTGTGTGTGCGCGCTACATGCTTCTGTTTCTTCTTCTTCATCTTCTTGCTGACGAGGAGTGTAACAGAAAGGGGCATGCCGAGAACGACGGGAACACTGCAGTGGCGGCTGCGTGTTGTCCTCAGGCCACAATCACAAGTGCAACGTCGCATCCCGGAATCCATCATTGATCCCAGGCAGAAGCAAATTGTGTTCTCGGCGAGCTTGCAGCCAATTTGCCTCACCAACAAGGTTCGGGCCGACAACTTTGTATTACCGCTGATTACTGTCAACTTGCTTCTTAGCGCTGTGTGTGTGTGTCTACATGCTGTCATTCTTCTATATTCTTCTTCATCTTCTTGTATCGCCGAGGAGCGCAATAACAAAGCCCATGCAGAGAACGGAAACACCGCAGTTTCCTTCCCTGCTCGCGTGCAGCCACCTGCACCGTGCATCCCTCAAATGCGTCGACGAGTTCTCTTGCCCCGAGCCCCTTTCTGCTCCATATTCTCACGTTTCTCTTTCCGAGGTTGAAGGAGATCGTCGTCGATCACTCCTTCTTCGAGGAGCTTTGCAAGGTGCCTGCCGCGGCTCCGGAAGTCCCTGACAGGGATTTCGTGCTCCGGCGGATCACTTCAAAGCCCCTGACCTCCATCATGAGGCCGGATTTCATTGCTCCTTGCACGCATACATTATTACATTACCTGTCTAGCTAGAATGTTGTGATGTGATCACGTTCAAAGTATGGTGAGTTGAGTTGCGCTTCTGATATTTGCTGGGAGGCGCGACGCGGGCATCTGCACCTCTAAACCCTTCAAATTCGACGACTTCTTTTGCCACAAGTTGTCTGCGAAGGCCCGCTCTTGGCTCTGACGCTGCTTGTTGTTTTACAAGATATTGCTTTAACTGAAGCTCGTTCAAATAAATCTGTTGCTAGGTGCAAGCCCGGGCGCTGCAGCAGGCCGGCGTCTACATCGTCCAAGAACCGGCACGCCCAGCAAGTGCAATGGTCTAGTGTTAGTGCTGTCTTTGCCCACCTTTGCCCTGAACCTTTGGGTTTGGTTGAATCCCCACGGAGCAGTGTTCAAAACCCGCAATGTCGTCCATTTATACTGTTTGTAAAAGAACGAATTTCCCGCAACGCATTGTATAAACCTTTTTATATATATAGTATAATATATTGTAAAGTATAAACCTCTGAACCAATCATCGATTCCTCAGCTCACGGATTGTGAGCACCCCTCATATATATATAAATATATACATATATACTACATATATATATACATATATACTACATATATATATAAATATTTATATATATATATATTTATACATATATATATACATTATACATACATACATACATACATACATACATACATATATATATACATATACATATATATATAAACATAAATATATATATATATACATATAAATAAATACTACATACACATATGTAAATATACATATATATATATATTTATATGTGTATATCCATATATAGATACATATACATACATATTTACATATACACAAACACACATATATATATACACATACATTTAAAAATACATACACATGTATACATATATATATATGTGAAATTGCATCTACCAGCAGGATTATCTTGCAGCCATTGCTCCCATGTATGGAGAAGGAGCTGGCCTTGGTGCCCTTAGACGCGGGCTTCGTTCGGGGGTCACATCTGGTGCGCCGCGTTGCTGCAGTGGAACGCTACGGTGGAAGGGGAACTGCTCACGAAGAGTAGCTATAATGTGATGAATTTGTGATTTTAGTTAGCAGAAATCATGGACAATTTGGAAAAGATGAGGAATTCACGAGGCAAACGCTAGTTTGTTTTACCCACAGAGGGATTTCCAGTGATCCACCCTGGATTCCGACCAACGCCGGATCACCAAATCCCGTAAATGACGGTGAATACAAGGAGAATTGCGCAACATCGATGTATTTCAAGTTTTGGAATCATGGTATGGCAACCACGCAAATAGAACAGGATTTCACAAGTAGTCTAGCAGGAATTGATTTTTCGATTTTGTTGGGGGTTGCTATGTAGTAAGTTTCCCAGATGTGGAAAACAAAAATTAAGAAACTGCGGAAATTAATAGAACAGGTCTACAGAGGAATGGGCGGAGTACATTACATAATCATATCACATCCATGCTTATGTATTGTATAAATCGTAGGTATAATTGTTTTTTTCTTTGTTTCGTATACGTATTGAGCATATGTTCGTATTCATATAGTTAATTTTAAACGTGTTTGTTTATATTATTTTCATTGTAGTCAGTTTATTTGCTAATGACATTACATTGTTTTAAAACAAACGCGCATATCAAACATAGATAATCAGTGACAACAATACATGCACAGATTGTATCTTGTGTATATTTTTCTACAACGATGCTATCTTAAGTGGATACAGTATATATGTATACTGTATGATACTATTTTACACTAGTTCACTATTGCTATTATACTGTATCTCGCATACTGGAAATTCTCTATAGACAATGTATCGAACCATTATAGAACTACGATTTGGTCCTATATCGATAAATACCATCTAGATAATGTCCTGTTATATTATATCCATAGAACTACTGTATATATATATATTTATAATAGCATATCTATAGAGCCATTATAGCATATATCTATATATATATACTATATCTGACATGGACAAACATATTACTATATAGTCATCCTGAAGCAGATGGAATGTGACATGTTCAAACATATTCCCATTTTAGTGAGGATTCTTTCACATTTCCATATTCCATATTCTATCTACTCCAGGATGACTACATGGGTTCGTCTGAAAATCGTGTGACCCAATTCCATCCATTGGATTCTCATCATTTGTCCTATTTTCCATAGCTATGGGGGTATATGCAGTATACTAAGCATTTTCAGACATGCCAATATAGTAAATATCTATTAGGTTAGTAAGGGAGATCACCCAGATGAGTGGACCCTTATAATCTACTCCAGTCTCCAGGATATATCTATAACGTTTCCCGAATGTTCTGATAATTTACCCAGAATCTATAACATGTGCAGAACCATTCTATGTAAAATTAGGAGGTAATACTTGTTGAACATTAGGGAATGTACATGGAAATTCTGTGGTTATCATTTACATTTACAGAACCGTTGAGGGTAAATTCACCAATTCTGGGTAAATTCACATTAACATTACTCTGAGGTTAGATAAATAAGCATTCTGCTCCATGTGGTCCAACTTCACCAAGGTTCAGGACGAGGACCACGACGGGGACACCCAACACCTGGGAGAGGGAAGGGGGATGAAGCGATACCAAGGGATACCATGGATTTTTTGCGGGATTTTAATGATGATTTAGGCGTCGTCAACAATAGGATTTCACGGGGGTATAGCTGTACAACAACCTGCCACCCCATGTTGGGTTTGGTCCTTGTACTTTGCTCGGGTACCTACTGAATCACTGGCATTGTTGGTTGCCATTGGCCATGGCCAAGCTTTGATACCTAGCACAAAGCCAAACTTTTGGCATAAACATGTCCAAGGCTTTGAGTATTAAACTAGTTCTTAAACTTGATGGCCACTAATCTACATGTGATGTTGGTTAATACACTGTGGCTGAAGATTCCAGTATTAAACTACCCTTCAAGGTGTACTGCAATGCAAAGCATGTGTTTTGTACAAGCCTTTGGACAGGGTTCCTGTCATGTGTCCCTTCATCCAATGCTGGAATTAGTTGCTTGGCAGGTGGTTTATCCACGCATATCCCCATTCCATCCATTAGATTACTGTATCATCCTCTTCCCTATTTTCCATAGCTATTTGGGGGGTACATTAGCCATGTGCAGACACGCCCAAATAGTTTCTGGTGTTTCTTCATACATCCCACTAAATGGTCCATTGCAGTTCGTTCATGAACAACTTCATGAAGAATCATAAGCACTGGTTGGTGGTTTGGAACATTTTTTATTTTTCCATGTATTGGGAATAATAGCCCCAACTGACTGTCATGTTTTTCAGAGGGGTAGGTCAACCACCAACCAAAGCATATTTGCCATGGTCTACGCAGTTTAATCACATGATTAATCCAATATTGAGGGATGGTTATACAACTAATGCTGTAGGGAATTTCATGAGGGCCACTGGATTTGAGGATTTGAGGGTTCCCTCCCCTAGGGACCTTGGTGGGTGGGACGACCATAGATCTAGGGATTTACTAAAAATCACCACAGTATTGTACAATGGTTACATCGCCACTTGTGAGTTATGAAAGCCATGAATTTCACCACTTACAGCCTTACAGCCATGAATTTCATGCAACTCCATGACAGCCATACTAAATGGCTTCGGTTAGTTCCTATTTTTTCAATGGCTTACGTACTAATGGCTTCAATTTGGCCATCCAAAAATGTATCCAATGTCCTGAACATTTGGCTTCAATTTGGCCATACTTTCATGGAAATGTCATCGGAGAACTGATTTTGCCACACGATTTTTTACGCTGGTTGGTGGTTTCAAACATTTTTTAATTTTTTCTAATATATGGGATGTCATCCTTCCCATGGACTTTCATATTTTTCAATATGGTTAAAGCCATCTAATAGACCATGGTTTATGAATCCGGGCTTGAGATTGGCGATTTTTCAAAATGGTTATTGCACCACGAAGCAGTACGGCTTCGCTGAGAAATCCGATGAACTCCCATGGGCTCCCAGGCATTGAACCCGACCTGAAAACCTGGGATCCCGCCTACACGGTGCGACGTTAGTCAATCACGGCTTTCGAGGGGTGGACTTTATAGTGGGATTATCATGGTATATTTTATAGTTATACATATAATATATAATACTACTGTATGATGATGATGATGGTGATGATGATGATGGTGATGATGATGATGGTGATGATGATGATGATGATGGTTTTTGATGCCTTCTCATTCCTTTTCGGGAGTTTACAGTCCCTGATTCATCGATGTTAATGGGATTATAAGGGAATGATGACTAGGAAATCATATGAAATCATGGGAAAATGATAGATAGATAGATAGATAGATGGATGGATAGGATAGGATAGGATAGGATAGGATTAGATTAGATTAGATAGATAGATTGATTGATAGATAGATAGATAGATAGATATACCTGTAATCAAACATGGCTGGGAAATCCCCGTGGCCTAGCGAAATGGGCATCCATGAGGCGTCATCGAATGAAATGGGGATTTTGCAGCAAACCATCTTTGAGAACACGGTGATGTATGGGAAATCATCCCAGATATGATTTGGGACTTATCAAATCTGTTAGTTTGAGTTAAACCAAATAAGTTACAAACGATTAGATACTTGTTTGATTTGGATTATAACATCAATAGTGTTGGGATATGTTTGGTTTATTTGGGGCCGCGAGAAATCGGTTTGGGACTACAAACACGAAAAACTCGAAAGTTAGGATGGGAGGAAGCACCCCAGAACCGATGGGTAAACTCCACATTTTTTTTAATTTTAAACAAAACACATATAAAGTCTTTGTAGTAATGGTGGTTTAATGATGTTTTAATTTTTAAAACTATGGCATTTTTTCGATTTTATGATGATTCTGTGCTGATTTTCAGTGCTGAATGAAGACACAACTGTTGGTTTCAGCTGTTTTTTACAGCTGTAAAAATCCCTGGACAAAAACCTTTCCCACCGACCACCGACCGGCTGCCACTTGGCTTCTTAGGGATCTCCCGATACGACGCCCACCAGCTCCGCGAAAACGTTGTTTCAGCCATGGGAGCCGTGAAGACCTTCACCTTGAAGATGAAGCTGGCCAAGAAGATCAAGCAGAACAGGTGGGGGTCAACACATGTGAAAAACAGCAAGCACTGGCACTTTGGTGAATGGATGGCTGAAAAAACATGCACCATTTCATGTCTCGCCAAACCTATGGAACATATATAGATTAATATAACATATATAGATTAATATAACATATATAGATTAATATAACATGTATATTTGACCCAGATATCATGTATAGAGGTTTTAACCCATTCCATATCCGTTTTATTGAACCTCACGCATCCTCATGGTGTCAAATCATCACCACTTTCATGGGTTGAAATGGTGATGATTTGACCCGTATTTTCGATCAAATCACCTAGGTTTCTTTGAAAAGAGGTTCATCATCATTCTTCCCATACAATCTCCATTGAAGTGGTTCAATTCCGCAAAATTCTGCATTTTCAGAAAACCTCAAATTTTCAAATCATATTGAGTTGCTTATATTATGAGTTATAATACCAATAAAACACAATAGAATATTCCAGAAGTTTGTTGGTTACATCCCTCATTTTGCTGGCGAAAAATCGAAAATCTGCACTTCCCTTCCGCGCGTTCAGCAGCTCATCAGGCCGTTGCCGCAGTGGTTTCGCCTGAAGACTGGCACCAAGATCCGATGCTTGACGAACCCATTGGAGGATCCATGGAGGTGTTGAGTCATGGGGTCATGGGAGTACCCCCATCAAAATCCATCATCCAGGCAGACGTAGACCTGATCATAGTTTTTCATGCTTGACCATGATTTGGAAACATAGACCCTGAACATGTATTGAAAGCCTCGGTGACGACTGGGGATCCCCCCTTTTTTTAACCAGACATATGGGTCTGTATGAACATGTGTAATTTGACCAACAAAACCGGGCTAAATCGGGCAAGTACTCTATATGTAAATCATGAATTCCCCGGATCATATCCGCATTTTATGTCATTTACACCGTCATATCAATATGGGTCTATATGAAAAGCTGTATGATCGGTGTTTTTGAGAAACCTGTCTTGTGAACATATGTCCGAGGAGGTAATCACCAAGCACACGGACTTGACAAGTGAAACACATAGATGGGTTTAAGTTGTGGTTTGTCCTTAAAGATCGGGAACTCCATGGCACTCCCTATTTCGAGTGGGACGAATATATGGTTAAATGTGTTCAATAGACATTTCACATCATTTCACATCAACAATCCTAGATTCCGAGATTCCAGGACTATCCCAGAGGCAAAATCGACTGCTTCAAATGGCCATGAAATTCGTGGCATCTGGGATCGGTCAATGACAGGAGATGCATCCCAGGGTAACGAAAAACGACCCAGAGAAATCTATATAAGTCTGAATATGCTCTTTACATAGTTCAGGGGTTTCATATATGCTTAGTTAATGTTAGTTAATGTTAGTTAATGTTAGTTAATGTTAGTTAATGTTAGTTATAAGATATTATAAGTTACAATCCACTTACGATTTCTGACATAAGACCCAGCAAAGATGTGTGAACCTAACTGGGCCGAAATGTCTCTCATCCAAGGCTACAACAAGTTCCGACGTCACTGGCGTCGTGGCAAGATTGGCTTCTAAGCCAATTGTGCAGATCTTTCTTGGCGCAAGCAACGCATCAACATCACTGCCGAGAACCTTTGAGAGAAGATCAATGGATCAATGGATCCAAATTGGCAGAGATACGGGGCGGAATCGGAAAAAACAAACAGCGGTGGCTCAGTTGGTTTTATAACTCCAATACCTCAGGTGTATATATCATGATATATCTACAGTTTAGTAATGTTTAGTATTTCTGGGGTCCTTGTCTGTGATTTTCTGATTTTACGGACCCCACCATGGCCATGGGGACCAAAAAACCCACCGAGTGTCGTGTCGTGTCGTGTCGGTGATGAACTTCGATCCCCTGAAGTCCCCTGAAGTTGGACCATCGGTGGATGCGGATGCTGGGTGAAGGTTCAGAAACAGCAGTTGGTTTGATCCCGAAAATTTCCCTTTCTACTTATAGATGATATTAGATGATATTAGATGATATTAGATGATATTAGATGATATTAGATGATATTAGATGATATTAGATGATATTAGATGATAGGTCCTTAAGGTCTCTGGCTGTTCAGATTGAATCGCGAAAAGTGTTCGCGTGCCACAAGTCCGACTAGCTTTTGTCCAGCCATATGTTGACTGGTTGGTGGTTTGAAACATGATTTTTATTTTCCATTTCATATATGGGATGTCATCCTTCCCATTGACGAACTCCATCATTTTTCAGAGGGGTAGGCTCAACCACCAACCAGTAATTGGTATATACCCAAGGTGGTGCAGGATTTCTTCCACTCACCGTATGTTGATGTTTTCTTTTGGTTGGTGTACCAAAAAAAAGGCGGCCCAGACACCACCAACTTTTGAGGCAAATCATGGCTTAAATGTGTGAGTTCAGGACGTGTCTATACCAGTATGGCCCATAGTACACTCATTTCAATGGCCCAGTCGAAATAGTGAGTTTTCCCATTAAGAATGGTGATTTTCCATAGTTATGTAAACGTTTACCAGAGGGTTTTTATGACAGAAATTGCACCATTTCACAATCTCATGGCAGCACTGCTGGTGACTACAACGACGATTGCCTCCGGCTCGCAGGGTGCGGTTCCGCCCTGCTTCCGGCCCGCGAAAAAAGGTGCAGCCAGTTGCTGCCAGTTGCTGCCAGTTGCCATGGGAGCCGTGAAGACTTTCACCCTGAAGATGAAGCTGGCCAAGAAGATCAAGCAGAACAGGTGGAAACCACTGCGGTGAGCCCATTTAATGACATTTCTCCCATGTTGATGAGCGGAATGATCATGAAAAATATCGCTTAAAATGGGCTTAGAGGCTTAGATTTTGGAATAGCAATTTCATGCATTAGAGGCTTAGATTTTGGAATAGCAATTTCCATGGCAATTTCCCAGATGATGGATGCTGATGTATGCTGATATTTGAGCTGCAAGTGAGGGAACATTTATGGCCTACCTGGCAAGTTTGGTTCGGAGTTACGTTGGGACGATGCCACCCCAGCTGAGATCAGGCCCTTGCCCCAGTGGTTTCGCCTGAAGACCGGCACCAAGATCCGCTTTTTGGCAGGGACATGGGACAGGGAGGCCAATGGCTTTTACAGGTTGGTTCATAGTGACTCATACCCAATCTATTGAGGATTATGATAAGCCATAGTTTATTAATGTTTATTAATTAGGATTATGGCTTATCATAATCCTCAATTAGGGACTTATATGACTTATGATAAAGCAGATTATTCAGGACCATGGTTTATGAATCCGGGCTTGACATTGGCGATTTGTTGCTGCAAAAATGGAGGTTGGTTCGCTGGGCAAGTCATAGTGAAAAACACCGAGATTGGTGGCAATGATATACTCTCTGGTAAACGTTTACATAACGATGGAAAATCACCATTTTTAATGGGTAAATCAACTATTTCTATGGCCATTTTCAATAGCTACTTGTAGGTTAAATTACCAGAGGTTAATGGATAAAGATCAATAACTGTGACAGTCTTCAAGGAAAATTGTCTTCCAGACCCCAGGGCCTAAGGTAAGGTGAGAGAAGTAGGGGATGGATGTCGGAGTCGGCCGGAAAGTCTCAGGTCGGAAGCTGCGTAACTTGGGATGGGCATCAATGGATTGTTTTTTGCGGGAAAATCTTCACCGGAAACCATCGATTTTCCCATTAAATATAAGAGGTTTTCCGGTTCTAATTTTCCCTTAAACCAATCCATTGATATAGGGATAAACACACACCACAGCTAGACTCAAATCCCTTTTTCACCCAGGACCTGGAGCCCCAAAAAAACCATTCACTAGGGAAACAACCATGTATTTCTGATTTTTTTTGGGTTCCTGGTTGTTAACCTTTTTGTTTTCTCGGGTGTCAAACAGTTTCGCCATTTTTTGAAACTCGATCGCCTCGGAGATCTCAGGGTATCATCCATGAAACTTGCAGGCACAAACTATCGAGTCAGCCATGATGTATTCATAAAATTCATAGTTCAGAGATGTTTCTCTATTTTTTTCATATGTGTTCCGTTTTTTCTTCAGCACATCCTAAGGCTACAACAAATTCCGACGCCATTGGCGTCGTGGCAAGATTGGCTTCTAAGTTGCCATGAAGTTCGCAGCTTCCAGCAGGAGTGGTAGTTCGCCAGCAGCTCTGAGAAGGACCAATGTGGATCATCGGGGGCAGAGGTGGAAAACGACCGGTCACATCTGCGGCGGATTTCGAGATTATTCTTATTGTTTTTTTTCTGATAGAAGCTGAGAGACTTCTTGCCCCTAAACATCTGAACATTTTCACCTCGAGTTTGTCTTGAAGCTGTCTGTTGCATAGCTAGACTGACATGGACATTCCGAGCGATGGGTGATTTTCATGTGCCGATTGGGCTCATGGACTTCAGTTTTCCACAAGAACTCGTCTAGTTTGAAGTTCGCACGCAGGATCTCATTTTTGCCACGAAGTCACAGGGCACCGCAGCTGTGAGTTGTTGTGAGTTGCTATGAACTGTTATTTTGTACTGTGAGTTTGTTGTCAGCTACAGCAAAATCAGAGTCCAACTGTCCATGTTCAGGCGCTGGGTCAACATTTGTTTAAAGTGATCCCACAGACATACCCAGTGGCTCACCGGTTACATGGGTGTGGTCAAAATTGGGCACCCCAACAGCGGACGGTGCAAAGAATGATTCACAATAGTTTGTTGTGTTTTCTCAGGCCTTGTAAATTTGACCCGATGCCCTTCGGCTACAACTTGGTTCTTTGTATGTATAATGGATTCATTTGGGGTACGAATGAGGAAATAGTTCAGCATGGCAGCATGGCGACTTTTTCTTCAGGGTATCTAAGGTCACTTTTTTTAGCCACTGATGTCAGTCAATTGCATTTCTTCTGAGAGTAAAACGACTGTTTTCTTTGGTCTTTGAGATGATGAAAAATCTACAGGAAAGCCTGATATCAAATACCGTTTTAGAATGTTTCAACCATGGTTTTGTACCTCGAATCCATTGAGAGATTCACCGTGCCACTGTGAGGTAAGCTAACTGCAGATCAGCCCGCGACGCCCTCTTGGCTCACAAGGGAACATCCCCCTTCACGAAGCTCTGCTGCTATCTAAGCGCAGCGTTCGCCAGTTGCTGCCATGGGAGCAGTGAAGACTTTCACCTTGAAGATGAAGCTGGCCAAGAAGATCAAGCAGAACAGGTGGGATTGGGTAAGCCATTAGCTGAATGGTGGGTGACATATTTGATATGATACCTATCTTCGTATTCATGCATAAGTAGATAGATAATGCAAACAGCAGGATCCCAGGATGTCCCAGGATGTCCCAGGTATAAGTGGGCAACGCATCTTACCCTAGGTTATTTTTATTTATTTTTGGTACAGATAGGCTGGGGCACAGGATCCATATTTTTTGTCAGAATCCCATTTCTCGATGGTCAACTCATGTTAACCCAGCAGGCTAGGGATGATTTGTTTTAGCATCTTCTAGCAAGAACCAGTCTCTTGGCTAATCAGGATGCGGAGGACTTTAGGAGCACTTACTTTGGCGTCCAAAGCTTTCGGGGGATCCGGACCCAAATCGCTCGCAAGCTCCCAACATATGTGACTGTCGGTAGCCTCAAAATCTCCATAGTGGTGGTTTCAGTATGTTTCAGTATCCCTCCGAGATATTTATGGCCATTTAGATCCATTTAGGGTGGTAAATCCGCCGTGTGGCCATGTCTTGCCGCAAGCCCAGTGTGTCAACTTTGTCTTCCAAAGTTGACACTTGAAAGTTGCGTAGCAACGCACACACACACACCAACAAGATATATAATCTATTAATCTACCAAATCTCTGTTTTTCTTTTATAGTACTCGTACCTGTCGTACCTTTTGTTGTAAGAACCATGGTTTCAGCCTCCATGGATTCCTTGGCACCAGGAAAGCCACCCGGATTTTCCTCACACGTTAGGCCATTGCCCCAGTGGTTCCGCCTGAAGACCGGCACCAAGATCCGCCCCGTGGCGGGACTTTTCTGGGGGATTGTTCTGGCAGACCTTCGGAAGAGAAGGTCATTTTTGGTTTCGGATTCCTGGGCCCACCAGTACCCTCTGGTAAACGTTTACATAACGATGGAAAGATCCACCATTTTTCATGGGTAAATCCACTATAAATAGCCATTTTCAATAGCTATGTTAAATTTCCAGAGGGTATGTAATACAGTGATTTGTTCAGCGTTTGGTTCCTAGTTTTCAAGTGAGTGAGTGGTACAGCACAGGCGTTCTTTTCACCGTTTCGGGGCTTGCAATAGTGCAAATAGGGAAATATGTAGGGCTTACATGGCTTACATATATGTTTTCCTCAATTTTTTGACATTAAAATGATCAGGGTATGGTGGGTTGAATTGTGCTCCATCCCTTGGTTGCAATGCCCACTCTCTTGGTGACTTAGCCATCCATGGGTGAAGTCCATCATCCAAGGCTACAATAAATTCCGACGTCACTGGCGCCGTGGCAAGATCGGCTTCTAAACGGATGGATGGTGGATCGATGGCAGAATGAGATCACGGCACTGAGATCGGTGGGATCGATGGGGGCGGATGTTGGAAAATGAGTCGCTGCCGGTCTGAGTCAAAACACGGTGGTTCTTGGGATGATTGATGCGCCGCACTACTAAAAAGTAGGGGTTGACTATAGGTTCAATGGATTTATTATGAACAATTTTGATGATGACTATAGGTTCAATGGATTGACTATAGGATGATTTATTGATGCTTACAATTTTGGGAAACTTTATCATCCCCATCACACAAATTGCATCAAATTGCGCTGGGAGCCACTGTTCTGGGATGACATTTCTCTGACCTCAGATGGTGGTGGATCACTAATCAACTGGGATCCATAGAATTTATATAGTCATGTCTAGAGAAAAGTATCTTGCCCCCTGAGTTTGCTGATAGTTAAGATTCGACCCTACCCTCCGGTGTCATCAAACATGGCTAGAAAATCCTGTCTTGCGGAGGCTTCAAAAGTTTAGTATTAAGTTTAGTTTGCGAAAATCATTGACGTAGATGATCGTAGATGTTTTCATGGGTCAAATCCTCTACAAATGGGATATCCACAATATGTATATATGATTATCATGGATATTGGGGATTATTGTTGGATGGAGATTTTTGACGGCCGCCATGTTGGATGACACAGCTACAATCGGTCGGCGTTCACTGATAAATCGCCAGGTAGAGACGGCAAGAATGCTGGAGCTGCGCCATGCAGAGGCGCGGTGGTTGCGATGGCGATGGGTGTTGAAAAGCCTCGGTTGCCCTTTTTTCCTTAAACGTGTTTTGACTGACTGGGCAATTTTTTTTTGGGATTATCATCATCATATTTTTGGGAATCCAAAAAAACTAAGCAATTTTTTCAGAATGACAGAGAGTTTGGAGGAAGCACTTCGGAGGGTATCCCACGGACATCCCCGGACATGGTAGAGGAGTGCTATTCTCAATCCTGAGATGACCTTAGTATTCTCCCCATATGGCAGATGCAGTACTTACCCCGTTTAACCCGGGATTTTCCAGTTGACGGTATCTGACAACTGATCCTAGGTGAAGGGGATGACCTATCCAACAGATTTTTTTTTAGGAACACATAGGATATAAACATGATATACACATCACTGGGTGCAAAATGGATAAACTTCTGTCTCCAAATTTTTGAGAGTTGGTATATACCTCCAAGTTCTTCCTTTCATGGATTGTACCAATCACTGGGGTTTCAAACCCACCAAGAAGTAGTGAGTTTCTGTGTCTCCTAAAAGGGCCATTCGGCCATTACTCTATGATTCATCTGTAATAAGGATGGTTACAAGGGCCCCGCATTTCGTTTTGTTGCTTCTTGTAACCCAAATTTCAAAGAATGAAGTATATATTTCGATATATCTGCAATACACCGCCAAACACCCAGCAGTTATTGGAGTAATGAGAATCAACTAATCATAGCTAACGAGCTGCGACACCACGGCTTGGTCCTCCTCCCAGGGACCCAAGTTTTCTTCCTTAAACTGCTTGGTGTGGAAATCGTGGGATTTTCATCCCCACCAGGTACTCAGCCGTTCCGCCCAGCAACACTTCCGCCGTTCCGCCTCAGCCCCGTTGCGGTGTGAGGCGGGTATGGTAGTTTCATGTTGCCTGGCAGGGGCGGAATTTGTCAGACAAAAAAGCGGGGAAATGAATGTTTGGTCTGTTTGGTGGTTTCCAACTAACCCAGCATACGACCCCAACAGCAAAGTTTTGCGTTTCCTTTGACGCCAGTTTTTGTGTTGACAGGTGAGCCAGCTTAGTTAAGAAAATACCATTCCTTCAATACCACCAAGACACCACCGGAACACTGCCAAGACACCACGGAAACACCCAAAACATGAACAAAACCCAAAGTGCCACCAAGACACCAACGACCACCGAAACAAAATTGACAGACCACCAAGACACCAGCACCCAATTCCCGAAAGGACCTGCAAGGGGTTTTTCCCAAACAGTTGTTGCCAACATACTTTGTCATGATAATTTTCCCCATCACCATCTTCTCCCATCACCATCAACACAACAACGTCACAACAACGTCACAACAACGTCACAACAACGTCACAACAACGTCACAACAACATCATCACAGCACCACCACCACCAGCAGCAGCAGCACCACCACCACCACCAGCATCATCATCATCATCATCATCATCATCATCGACTGATGATCCCCCAGTTGATTTTCATTGGTGGTTTACAACCAACAAGTTTATTTCGTGGGTGATGCTATGAGACATGTCCAAATATATCCAATAATCTATTTGGGGGGTTACTATTTATAAACATATCAATTGGTTACTACTGGAAGGAACGCACACAATTCTTCGGGTATAACTTCGCTTTTCACCAAGTGACACTAAGAGAAGTCTCACTTCACGTGGCCAGGCAAGTATGGAGGAGAGCAAGTACCTTCGACGTTTGGGTTGGTGCACTCAGATGGCTCCGGGCAGAGACGGTTCGGAAAACCCCGTGGAGTTGGTTTTTTGTGTGTTCTGAGTTCCTTGGCCATTCAGAACTCGTGGGAGAAATCCGCATCTGTGGGCAGTTTGTCTGATTCTGACATGGGTATGTCTGAAAATGGGGTATACCCCCAATTATAGCCATTTAGTAGGGATAATGATCATTAACCATTGGGTGTAGGGGTACACTATTTTCAGACAAACCCACATATGTTTTGGATTGAGGTGCTCCCATCCCATCACGAACATCCTTGGGTCTGAGAGCCAATTAAGATGTTCTTTCAGATCTCTGAAGGAGATCAGAACTTGACAGTTCGGAGTCGTCCCTCGGCTCAGCAAAGATCTGGGAAGTATATGGAAGAATCAAACCACGTCAAGATTCTCAAATGAAACCCAAGTATGGCTAGTAGTTACTAGTAGTTCAACTACCACATATATCAGGTCCACTCTGGCAAAATGGAACATCCACAACATTCGCCATGAATGTTTTTGGGAGTAGTTTTCCGACCACAGCCATGAATATTAGACTGTTTGATCATCTTTGATCATCTTTGATCATTTGATGATGATTGCAGCCAACATCTTCACATTTTCGATCGGCACCTCATCAGTCACAACTCGCGTCGAAGCCGTGGGTAATGCAGAATCGGTGACCGCAGAGTCGAGAAACAAACCGCAGGGCGGGTGGGAATGATGAATGATGTGGAGAATGTATAGCAACCTTTGAAAGAAGAGTTGTTGCACGATTGCAAGAAACACATCAAGTCAAATTATGTTGATTTATGAATGATCCAGATGGTTTGGACATGTTGTAACCCATGGTTGTAAATTATATTATATAACCCAGTTAGAATCCCGTTGCAACATCTTACAAAATAGGATAGCTCAAGTTGAGACATCGCATACTTGGACTGCAATGATGGCCACCAACTAGCTCTCAGCGTGAAAGTGAAAAGTGTTATAATATAGATTGAACTGTGAGATTGAGCATGAACTAAAAATGCACGGGATCCAAAGATAACATAATCGTTTCGGATCATGACTGCCGCTTCTTGTAAGTCGAGTTCCAAATCAAAGGGTGTCTTCCCCGTCCGCAGTTGTTGAATCGAAACTTTTCCACAGCTTCGGTTGCTGACTGCGAAGTGCGGAGCAACATGTGGGTGATCGGTACCTGTTCCAGCGCTGCGCAGGACTTGCTATAGCGACATTTGAGCTCAAAAGATATCACCAAGCAGCATGCCGGTGAAGTTCAACAGAGCAAGCATGTGCACAAGATACATCATGATACATCTATTTCCGTCGACATTTCCACTGTGATTCAGATAATCCGAAAGAGTTTTTTAGAGTCCCAGGACAGGAAGTGGATTTCCACTCCCACAATCATAGTTGTCCACCATGGATCATGTAGAATCACCGTATACCGTATACCTTTCAAAAATTCAACGGCAGAAGCACAGAATATTCAACGTAAAACAACAGGCAGCAGGACAATCATCTTTCATACTTGCGAAACCTCTGGTTTCACATGGTTTTGCTGCAAGACAATTTCATAGATTTCGTCCGCTTTTCAAGAAATTGGATTCATTTGAAGGGACATCTACGGCTTTTTCAATAATAAACCATGGCCATTATTTCCAAATTGATCCAACTATACTATATATCTATATATATATACTGTATATATATATATATATTATATTATCATTATTATATATATAAATATTAAATGTACTATAGGCGTTTCAACCATCAAGCCAGTGAGAAACACATCACAAGTCCTGGGAGCGATGGCAGCATGGAGCCCATAGGCCGCTCCAAATCAGAGGGTGACGGGACGGGACGGGACGGGACCCGAGTTGTTCAACGATATAACACTGCCATTGTTAAAAGGATATGATATATATATATATATGTAATATATATATGTGTATATATATATGTATGTATATGTATATATATATAGTTGTTTTGTGTATTTTTCCGATTGATTGATGTATTCATGGTATTGGAAAACCCAATAATGTGGTAATCAGAACTGGAAATACCATTGGTTTACCAACTAATGCCTGAGTTCTGTTTATTCATTGTATTTTCCAATGTGGTAAACACACAAATAAACAATCCCCCCAAAAAACAAACCACTATAAATATCTATAAATTGGTGGTATAAACCATCACCAAAATGGAAGGTTTATTATTGGACTTACCCTGCATAAGATGAAAACGTTTCAACCGGAAGTGAATTGACGTAAATTGATCAAACTATGTTTGAATAACTGTTTATTTGACTTGTTTAAAATCATTTTGTGGACAGAAAACAACAATCTGATCAATTATTGGTGCATTCAAAGCATTCAAAGTGGCAATTTACTGCATTCTAACCCTGCATAAAATGAACACGTTTCAGCCGGAGACGGACCGAGGTAAATCGGTGAAACTATTTTTGGATAATTGCTTTCCGGCTTTCTACAAGGTTACTTCTGTGTGGACAGAAAACAGCAATTTGACAATTTTTTGATGCATTCAAGGTGGCACTTTACCATTACAACAGTGCACAAGATGAACGCATTTCAGCCGGAAGTGGACGGAGGTAGATTGATCAAACTATGTTGGGATGACTGTTTGTTTAACTTTTACAAATTAATTGTGGACAGAAAACAACAATTTGTCCAATTTTGGTGCGTTCAAAGCATTTAAAGTCATTTGGAACCTTCCTTCCTTCATGCATCGGCAGATGTCTGCATATTATGTCAATTTTTATTGATCATGGGTAGTTTTTTTTGCAGTTTACACGCATATTCTGCATATTTGCAGTACTAGTACATGGAAGACACGGGACGGTCGAAAATTCCTCAAGAATTTTGGAGTTTTTGGGGTTTCAGGACTAAATAAATAGGCTTAGAATGACCGTCGGGGATATTCCGGGTTAGAATGCTTGCCGTCCATGAAACTTTTTCCAAAACGGCATTCTAACTTCCAGTCCGGCGGTATGTATATTATTGGCTATGTACATATATATATATACACATACATGTATTTATCTGATATTGCAAGATGGACTTTGGGATAGATTTGGGGACTTGGCGTGCCATGCGGTGCCTATTTCCACGATGGTCATGTGGAGGATTTGAAAATCCTGTTCCCCCAATATTATATACTCTACATTCACCCAAGTTTCCCCTTCCTGAAATATGGATTGATATAAACAATATTATCTTCTAATATATATATCAATCAAGAAAAAACACAATTCCAATACTAAACCGGGGGGAAGGAATTCCCCGTCAAATTTCATTTTCAATCATTTTGAGCTCAAATTAGGGACACCTTTCTTTACCAAGATTGGGAAAATGGCAAAATTGCCTGAGTGAACCTTGAGTATCCTCTAGTGTGAACTTGGCAGCACAAGCTGAATTCCTTCATCCGCTGCGAGAAGGACGCTCAACAGCGCTGACAAAGAAATCACTTGAGTAACATTTCTCAGATGTTCCTGAGCATTTGGAACTTAGTGCCACAGCGAGGCTTGGCTCAGCAAAGTTCTTCCAAAAGTTGGCTGCCAAGCTGCGGAGCAGCTTCCGCCCAACCCCATAAAATAGACACCACTCTCAGGGCTCCGGCCTAAAAAAGGATCTATTATGGTACATGATAACCACCGGGACGCCGGGAATCGGTAATTTTACTGCTAAATTTACCTTCCTTGTACCTGGCAACCCTGGTTATCTGGTTGGTGGTTTCAACTTCATTTTTCATCCATAGAAATGGGTTGATGGTCCCCAATGACAAGCATATTTTTCAGGGGGTTGGCTCAGCCACCAAGCAGTTATGAGTTGGAATAGATATAAATTTGGGCAAAGTGATTTGGTGGGTTATTATTGTGTCTTACTATATCCATCTATTCCTACATCATACTGGGTGTCACCAAGTATCCCACAAACGTCACCAAATATCCTCATTACCTTCGGGGCACCACCTCAAGATGACTTGGGTAAACTGTTTTGAAACAACACCATCCCCATAAGAGACCACAATTGTGACAAACCGATCCAACAAATTGGCATTTCATTATTCAGATATATTCAGTATATTACATAAATTTACCCTCTGGTTATGACTAACATAGCCATGGTATAGATGGCCCATAGAAATAGATGCTTTACCTATTAATAGCATGGTGGATCTTTCCATGGCAAAATGTTAGTCATACCCAGAGGGTATATGGAGGTTTCCTAAAATAGGGGTACCCCCAAATCATCCATTTATAGATGGATTTTCCATGGCTATTATAAGTTGGGATGCTACAATTACACTCCCCATGGCCATCCCATAAGTTGGGATATCGCCACACGCCACACGCCAGGAGCCACAACTGCCATGAGGCTGTCTACACCAAAGAGTCGGGAGCCACAGGAGCGAACCTGAAATTGCAAAAACGAAGGCATAGTCGTGGATATTTAATCTGTATAAATATATATATATATAGATATGACATGATATGACCATTTGTCAAAAATAGTTGTTTAGAAGTTTAGTATTGGTTGTTGATAATTCATCTGGGTCTACTGTTTTTTATATACAGATACTGATATGTATATAAAATTATATGAAGATATGAAGGGTGACTATTGCAGATTCGCGGTTCACTTTTCAGATAGTTTTTCACCCCGAAGAACCGGATGAATCCCGATTGATTGATATGTTTTAGATGGGAAAAACGCCAGAAAACATGAGCATCTATACACGTATATATATATACATACACTATGGATATGATACATCATATGTATATATATATATATATACATATATATACACACATATGTATGTATGTATATATATATATATATGCATACATGCCAAAACTTAAAGATAACCAAAATTTGCGATCCCTAGGACCTCAGGTTGTGAAACATACCCACTGAGAAATGGCCAACGTGATACATCTTGATCATCATTTGGGGGTTTCCATAAATGGGATATCCAATAGCTGGATGGTTTATAAGAGAAAATCCTACTAACATAGATGATCTGGGGCTAGGCCTATTTTAGGAAAACCCCCATTTCAGAATGCTACAAAGATACTACCCTCCGGCTATTTAACATAGCCATGGTATAGATGGCCCATAGAAATAGATGGTTTACCTGGGTTTACCTATTAAAAATGGTGGATCTTTCCATGGCTATGTTAGTCATAACCAGATGGTATGTTTACATTTCCGATGCATCTGAAATCTGCGAGGTCATCTGGATGCTTCGCAATCCATCAGCAGCCCTTTGGCGGGTCAGACTAACGTCGAGCGTCTTTAGGATGGAGGAGCTGGGATGATATCAACAACACAACTCTCAAGGGAAATCATAAACCGACAATGTGATATATATATATATATATAAATCCCACTAAATCCCACTAAAATCCCCCAAAAAACTATCTACTGATGGTAGATGTCTCTGTTTTGATCTTTCAGATAGATGGGATATTTTTAAATATCATTAGAGACAATGGGATTTAAACATATTTCTAAAACTAACAATGTGAGATTTTTGATCAGACACATCGGCGCCCCGCAATGAAACGGTTCTTTTGAATGGAACTATGATAAACCACTGGATTTTGAGATACATTACTTTCAGACAAAGCCATATCCCACAAGTATTGTCATGTGAGCCTTTTCTTTTGCCAACAGAAATTGAAATGGTCAGCTATGCAGCAAGGAAATGGACCTCACTTAGCAAGTTGTACCATCTGGTTATTTAACATAGCCATGGAAAATCACAATTTTCAATAGGTAAACCATCTATAAATGGGCCATTTTCCATGGCTATGTTAAATAACCAGAGGGTAAATGGTTCTTCCATGTTCTTCCATGTGCTTTTCTGACTTCAAAGTTTCCATGAATGAAGTCATGCCTATGCAAAACAACTTGGTATATCATATCATGGGCATATTTTCGGTGTAAACTTCCCCCGGCCTAACCTACCGGATGGGCAGCGATTTGATTTTGATTTAATATCCTTACGTTTGGGAACGTTCGGTGTGTACCTACGTCTTCAAAATGATTGAAAATTTTCATGAAACTTCTGCCTTCCGTTCATCCACTACCTAGGACCTAGATCACCTATGTATTTTTTGATGCACAATTGTCTACTTCACCAATCAATACAAATCACCGAAATGTAGCACCAGCTAAGGTCAAGATAAGACTCGACACTTGGGTCAGATTCGGTTGTAAAGTCAAATGGGGCCCAATTTTGGGGTTTCATCTTGAATCTGTGACTGTAAGCAGATACCAAAAATAGAACCCATGAATCGAAACCACAAATCATCCAAAAATAATCCACAAATCGAGCCATGTAAACACCACAAGCATCCAAAAGCCATTTAAACAAATTAAGAACATCCATGAATGACTAAAGATAGATCCTCCATGAATGACTTGTTGCTTCGTCTGGATCTTAAGGCACTCTCTTCCGTTCCGGGCCCTCCATGACGCATTACCTGCGACCCAGCTTGAGACCTGAAAGGCGGGCAACTGGTTGGATAGGTAACTTGTAATTTTCATAGGGATTCCTTCTATGGATTATGATAATCCCATATGATCCCTATATATTGGCTAGATTTGGATAGTACATGTTAGTAATTGTTAGTGCAATCCCCGAACCAATCATCAACCGACCGGGGTTTTGAACGTTGCTCCATTGGTTTGCTGCAAATTTTGGTGTGTAATGCAGCGAAAAAGTGCTTCGATTCGATTCTCGATCATCCGCCAGACTATGATTTCCATAAATAGATTACATCGTACCAGATTCACGATTGTCCTTGCTTTGAAGGCCATATTAAGACAGAAGAACCACTGGAACGCTCAGTTTTCAACCACTGCTGATAGCGGGGCCCGGATCAGCCGTGAAGGTCAGAATGGCAGCCCCGCAGATTGGAAGAGGATGCAGTTCTGGTGCCGCCGGGTGGACGTGCCGAAGATTGTGGTTTCTGAATCAACACTATTTTCCGGTGTCATCAAGCATGGCAATCAAATATCCTATGAGATCCTATGTAAATGGAAGTTTTAATCCGAACATCATCTATCAATCAAGGATTTTCGCCACTTTTGATTGCAGGAGGGTAGACATTCAACCACTGTAAAGACTGGAATTTCACTAACATGTATTATTGTGTTTAGTGGTGATAGAACCAATGGAGATACAGTGGATCGCCAGAATTTCGTGAAGTTTTTTCAAAGCTGCTGCTACTGGGGTACTTAATGGGTACCTATTTTCAGTGAACATCCATTGGTCCATTGCGATGATCATTGAACTCCTAGCCGATTCCTCTCGCCTTAGTTAAGGGATGTTAAGGGTAGCTGCTGGTCGTGAATTTTCTCTGCGACACATGTGAGTGGATCATTTCACTCCGCTGGAAGCGGAAAACTGGATTCCGTTTGCCTTGAAATTGCCAGGGAGAGTATGAAGAGACCATGTGTAAATCACCTTTCATTAGTGTCCTTGGGGCCATGGTAAAACATGACACAGAATGAATATCAATATTTGACGATTCGCATCTGACACATCATCGATAGTCCAAGGGGACAACCAATCTTGATATCCAAGATGAATTATGATGATAAGTGATGACAATTACCTGGGGAATCCATGGAAATCCTGGGAACATGTCGTGTCCATGTGTCCAAAATTACTGAATATTACTGGATATTACTGGACTCCTCAGGTTGACGATGATCTCCGAAAAAAACTTCTGGCCATCAGTTCCAGGCGTTCTGTCGGTCACCACGCGGCTAGTACCGGGCTTTTTTGGTGGCTTGTTAGTTCATTGCTGTGTGGCAGCAAAATGGAGGATATCAGGGTTGCTGAGTGGTTCTTGGTTCGTGTTTTGTGCGAGGGGTCAACTTCAATGGTGTTGACATTGGTCGCACTTTACGCCTGAGTTGGAGCAAAATCTAATTGTTGTAGACTAGTTTGACGCAGATGGTACACAAATCTATTCGAAATTCACAAGAGGCCCCCTTTGTAGGGTAAAGGTCGGGTCACGCCCCCTTTGTATACCCAAATGGCGCATGAAATGTCATGGTGAACACGGCATCAACCTAGGCCAAAGGATCCTGGTTTCTGACAAACCTTGCAACTAGTGCAACTGGGCCACTGGAATTTGGGTTATGAATTTGCATGAAAAAAACGACTGAGTGTGTGGAGAGTGCGACTTCACTACTCTTCCTGGTGGTTCTTCCTTTCCACCTATCTATATAAGGTGTTGATGATGTCAAGTTTTTGTTTTCATACTATTCAATCCGCCAACCACTCGATTGATATTGATGTTTTTTAGATGCATATGTTAATTCTTACTGGAGATGTTCCCATGTTGTTCGCATGATACCCGCATTTTCTGGTTTGAGACATGTTGAAACCTTCTACAAATCTCTCCTCCCTGTTTGTAGACACCCAAGAAATCTTTGTTCTGGTGAATCTATACTTGGGGATCCCATTCAGATCTTATTTTTGACATGTGAACCCGGAAAACTTGGTATCGGTGCCATGGCCCCCCATCTGCCCAGCTTCACTGCTCTGGGCAAGCAAGTGGATGATAATGCTCGGAGGTGAGGCTATTCCTCTTCAGGGGGGTGGCGGGTGGCTCAGTTTTCTCATGTGAAAAACCAAACATGGACTGTTTTTGATGGATAATTTAAGCAATAGTAAACTATCCCAATAGTAAACCATAAATGGATGGTATAAACCATCAAAATATTGGTGATTTACTTTTGCTTTCCAAAAAAAAATACAGCTTATTTCCAAGAGCACGTCATTGATAGGGTTATCTTCCCACTGACCAGTGAATATGGAACACTTGGATGGGCCGTGGTTTGATGCTAGGCTTTTTCAACGGCCGACTATATTCTGGGTAAGCATTGGTGAAGTTCATAAACCTGTGTTGGTTTGTGGTTATTTTGATGGGGGCATGACAGGCAGCATGTCAGGAAAGCTGCTGAAGATTCGCTTCTTTTTGGCAGGGTATCAATGATTGGTACAAGAGATAACCCCTAAGCCCCTCAGGAACAGGTGGTTGACCTTCATGCCATGAAAATGCATAGAACTTAATTATTCCGCATGGTCACTGTGAGCTCCTTTCAGTTACTGGATTTAGATATACTCAGTCTTTGTTTGAAGAATGTTCCTCTTGATACTATCAGAACATTATCCAAGACGGAACATTTCGGCCACATACAGTGGAAGTATAGTTTCCCCTGACACCTTCCCTGTGACACTTTCTGGTGTTGGAACTTTTCTGCATTTTGTTCCACCCAACTTTGGAACCCATGTTCGAAGAAGGATGATGTTGGGCATTTGAATGGTCGATCCCAATTGAGTATAGCAGAAGTTTAAAACAACCCTTGGGGCCCAGTTTTGTTGGTCATTGTTGGGGATTTGGATTGACGCCAATTTTTGGGTACCCAACTTTGACTCATACTGGGTATAGTATGGTACAGTATTACTGCTGATTGCCCAAAAATTCGAGAAAGGTGAACTTCGAATGTTCCTCAAACATGCTGGTGGTTTCAAATATCCCAAAAATGTCCTTCGATGATCCCCATGGCATTTGTGGCCATGGCCATCCCCGCAGGCGAAAGGAACTGGAAACCAGGAACTGCCAAGAGGCCTGACCTTGGCACCAGCTTTTGCTCCAGGTTCTGAAGAACACAATCATACACAATCCCTGATTTGAGCAGACCAAGATGAAGATGCATTTGAAGATATTTGAAGATGTGAGACTCACATCAAGAACGAAACAAAAACATGAGCCAAGGGGCCTCGGTTATTTTCAAACAAACATCATGATTCAATGATGGTTTCCCAGCTTTATTGTATGCATCACTGACTTCTTTTATGGTCCAAAACCTGCATCGCAGGCGTCCCGGGTTGGAAGTTTGTTGAGCCACCGGACTGGTTTTTCAGAGCTGTGCCCTGACATATAAAACCAAGAGCTACTTTATCCAGTCGTTTGGAGCGATTTGAAGCGCTGAAGGAGTTCCCCAAGCACATGATAATCATCTGATAGTATTGAAATGTATTGAATGTTTGGGTTTGAGTATCGTAAATGTTTGGCTTTTAATTCTTAAGGTATGCCAAAAAAAGAATCGTCACTGCAGCGAGCTCAAATCTCAGCTACGTTGCAACGAGTGGGTCATCCCGCAGATTGAATGTGTCAGGTCGTAACATTAAGTGGTGTTCCATCCCTTTTTTCAATACAGGCCCATCAGGCCCCTTCATTGCTAGCACTATGACCTAGTGCCCCTAGTGCCCCTCCCCTATCCATTTCGTCAATGTTCGTCATTTTCGCCTTCAGATCCTTCAACTGTTGGGAGTTGAGCCGATTAAACTTCAGGATGTCCAACCAAACATGGGGTTTTTGCATCACAAAATGACCAGTTTCAGAGGATTGGATTTAGGGATTATGTGACATAAAACCATCGTTTTTTCCATCCAATATAAGCCTCATAAAAAGGGTTTCTGCAGTTTCCAGTTCATTTTCCCTTGGGAATCCATCTTGATTCATCGCCAGCTCTTGGTCTTTCTTGGGAAGCTGGAACATGAGCCTTGGAGCTCAGAGGGATCTGGGGGATTAACATGGAATCGCGGCAGCCAAAAACATACCCCAATTGTTGTTTTGTTTTTTTATTCTTCAAACGTAAGGACAAATAACATGTTAAAACATAGGCAAAACATCATACATCATCTATCAATGAGTCATTTTCCATCATTTTCCATCATTTTCCATCATTTTCCATCATTGTTCATCATTTTCCATCATTTTCCATATGTTAAATAACCAGAGGGTACTCTTTTATCATTCTGAAGACAAAGAATTCAGCAAGTTCATCCATTGGGGAACCAGCAGATTTTATCAGGTGAAAGTCATAAAATAGCTGGTAAATGGACCTTTAATCCTCCCAAATATATATATATATATGAAAAACGAGGTTTTTGATCCATAGCCATAATGTTTTTCAGTATCTACTCTAGGACTCTAGGGATGGTTGACCCGAAGCTCGCTTCATCGCCAGCATCAGACCCGAGTTTGGGACGTTGGTGGATTTTCAGGAACGGGGCCTCCAACATATTTTCCATAATATATACCCTCTGGTAAACTAACATAGCTATTGAAAGATCCACCATGCTATTAATGGGAAAATCAACTATTTCTATGGCAATTTTCAATAGCGAACTGTTAAATTACCAGAGGGTATATATATATGGGATCATCATCCCATCTGACGAACTCATATTTTTCAGAGGGGTAGGGCTCAACCACCAACCAGTTCAGTTTTTCGGCAATTTCCTCGCAAATTTCCAGGTTGATGGAAGAAGCTCGCCTGCGCCAGAGGGAGATTCAGCAGCTTCGACAGGCGGCTGCCTGGGGGTTGTTGGCGCCTCCCTCGCTGGGGTCGTCGAAAAAGGTGGATTTACTGCACGTCTATCTATGTTCTATACAGGTAAACTTTGGGTTTTACATGGATTGACTATGTTTCTGGGTAAATCCCAGGTTGGCTATCTCACACTCCCGATATTTTTTTTGTTGTCTGCAAAATATACCGACCAACAACTCATGGCAAGGTATCTAATATTGGCCATGTACTATGACAAATATTGCTGCAAGAAGTTCGGGTGGTTGGGTGGCCATTTCACTTATCGCCAAGACGGGGAAATGGACCATGTCTATTGAATAAACCATGGGAATATGGTGATATATGGTGATATATGGTGATATATGGTGATATATGGTGATATATGGTGATATATGGTGATATATTGTGATATTGGCCAAGCATGATATGGTTCTTTCTGAAAATCGGATAGCCCAAAAGCGATCGTTTGAGGGGAAGGAGATTTCACCAGACACAGAGATGGTATCATTCTGCGTAATTTCCTGGCTACGTTGATGGGAAAAAGTTGTAACATATATTTATTTGAACATATCACGTATCTCAACCAATACATGGATTCTTCTCCACAGTAGATTTTTTAAAGCCCAGCTATGATTTATATATTGTAGAGCTTCGCACACCGGCGATGCCTGTAGGGGTCGAGAGAGGGGGATTGCATCTGAACTTGCGGACATGACATGCTGCGAGCTGCATCTTCGTTGTCGTCATCGTCATTGTCGTCGTCGTCGTTGTCGTTGTTGTCGTCGTCGTCGTCGTTGTTGTTGTTGCTTCTGGTCCTCCTTCTCGTTCTCGTTCTTCTTCTTGTTCGTGTTGTCGTTGTCGTTGTCGTTGTCCTTGTTGTCGTCGTTGTCGTCATTGTCGTCGTTGTCGTCGTTGTCGT
>Ga0126342_10002996_pt1 | contig 27328 bp, 21 predicted proteins | sample Cyp1metagenome_FD_92528 | JGI IMG/M metagenome (GOLD analysis project Ga0126342, IMG submission 92528) | Coral microbial communities from Lord Howe Island, Old Settlement Bay, Australia - Cyphastrea 1 metagenome | ecosystem: Host-associated > Invertebrates > Cnidaria > Coral ... | reverse complement strand
GGCCAATTTGGCCCAATTCACCCAGGATCCTTGTGCCTCGTATCTCTTTCCCATTTGAGGAAAATGGCGCGATGCCGTGCATTTGTTTGAACTGCCAGTTGTTGCACAGCTGGTTGTGTTGAGACACTTATAAGTTGGTGCGTAAACTCCATCGTCTATGGATATATCTACCACAGACCATGGTTCACCTAATTTTAAACAAACTTAGCTATCTAGGGAGGCATCACTTTGTACTAGATTATGCAAACCTTTGTTAATGCCTTTGCCATGAATGGCATCATGAACTGTATTCAATAATCTCAGTATACCCGTAAATGGGTACACTACATTTGTTGAATATGGTGTTTCTCTACGTTGACTCTTTCGAGATGTCACATAGTAACCCTTTCTAGGTAGTATATAGCTTCATGGATGTGGTAAGAGTACCAGAACTGTTGGAAGCAATAGGGTTGGGTGAGGAAAAAAACACGACACGTGCTCCGAATCATGTGCTGCGCACTCAGTTGCCCTTCATTCAGCATATCTTTGATGCCGTCCACTCAGAGACTTGGACGGGATGTGGGATGGGTGATGACATGACGTCATGATCACTGCGATCCTCATTGTCCCCATAGAAATGGGCTCACGTAAAAACAGGGGTACTTGGAAGTGCAGTTCCAGTGTTCGTGGATAGATTTCACCATGGTTCTTTTTTTTGCACATCCCAAAGGTATGGATCTGGTTGGTTTCAAAGAGTTTTTGTTTTTCCATATGGGTTCATCATCCAACTGACGAAGTCCATCATTTTTCAGAGGGGTAGGGCTCAACCACCAGGATATGTCTGGGGGTTTGTATATTATATATGGTTTGTATGTAACCATGGTTGCCAACAAGACCACCGAAAAACTGCAAAAAAAATCCCAGCCTGATCACCTGAAAATGCGGAAAATGGGATCATCCTGGTTGGCTTTCCCCCAGTGTTGCTTAAACCATAGTGACTAGTTAGATAGTTAGTGGATCTGGGATAATGATCACGGCGTTTCAGTGACTTCAACTTTCGCTTGAAAGTTGAAAAGTTGAAACCCATCAACCAGCTTTTCGGCTGGCGAATCCATTGCCGCGGGGCCCTTTTTCACATGGCTGGGGACCGGAAAGATCCGTTCGGTGTTGTGTGAAAATGTGAGACTTACCCCCAAAATATCAACTTCCTGGCTAAACTGATGACTAGCCCCTCGATTTAAGGACGCAGTTATGGCCATTAACACTTATAGCTGGTTGATAATTAACGTGATGTAAATTAAGTATAACCCTAGTTGTAGGAGGTGTAATCCCAATTACAACTGCCAGGGGCCATAGGTCTAGGGGTAGCCTATCTTCCGACACACCGCTTTCTCTCCATTTCGCGTGCCACCTGGTGAAGTTTCGTGAAACTGAGGATCTAGCGCTGCTGTGCCTGAAATTGGTGTGTATTGTGATGATTGCCGCTTTGAACGCACTCAGACCCCCAAATGGAGAGATTTGAGTGGATGAAGTTGTAAAAAAAAAACAGCTGATGAATGAGATGATGATCCAAAAAATGGTTGGTGGTATCAAATTGGCTTTTTATGTCCTTTTGTGATGAGTTTATCTAATTTAGTTGACTCGTTTTAATGTCGATTGGTGGTTGAACCACTCAACTGTGTTCTGTGTTCTTTCTGTTTTAAGACAATGAACAGGTGCATAATCGAACTCCTAAGCATTTCGGAACGTACCAACAAGGAACTGGTTCCCAAAAGATACGTGTCCAATGGTACCAACGACTTTTATTGGGTTGAACGAACTACCCTCTGGTAATTTAACAGTTTGCTATTGAACATGGCCCAGTCGAAATAGTGGATTTACCCAGCTAGAAAACGGTGGATCTTTCCAGTTCGCTATGTAAACGTTTACCAGAGGGTATATACTACAGTCACATAGTCCATAGCCCATAGGATCCATGGTGCTGCTATATATGGTAACATGGATCCCATCAATATACCCCCTTTATGTTAGCATATATACCAGCACCATCCAGCACCATGGATCCTATGGGTAGTGATGTCCCCCATGTTAGGTTGGTCGACCTACGTACCAAAAGCCAGTTGGTTAAGCAAGGCAAATGAACCAACTCAGCGCAGGGAGCCCCACCTACTCCTACTACCGCTGCTACTACAGTTATGGCCATTTATTAGTTACAGCTGGTTATTTCTATGGGATTATACATTCCAGAAATGGAGTTATAAGTACTTACACTGCTAAAGGGCTATAACTTACTGCTGCCACTGCTACTACGACTACGACTAGTGCAAAAACAAGCAATCTAGTGGACCCCATGGCACCTTGCTGGAGTGCTCCGTCTCGCAGTGAGGCCCGCACACGATTGATAAGTTGCGTTGTAATTAGGCGAACTCTATGGTTGTTGGTAGATATTTTTTCTAAATGGGTACACGTATCTATATATATATTCATATATGCATATATATATATATATATATGCATATATATGCATATATATGCATATATCACCATATATCACCCCCCAACAAACGAATAGACACGTTTTTCCAGGATGGTATAGATGACGGTTGTCATATCCGGCGGGCCTCACTAGGGCAATCGTTACCAAAGGCTTAAGGGTATATCCCCATGATATCCCCATGTTTCCATATTTTTCTTTGGTAAATCCGATTCTTCCAACAAAAGACCAGGTTTCCAATCTTTTCCCTATATCACTATAGATTACCCTCTGGTTATTTAACATAGCCATGGAAAATCACCATTTGTAATAGGTAAACCATCATAAACCATCTATAAATGGGCCATTTTCTATGGCTATGTTAAATAACCAGAGGGTAATTTTTCTTTGACCTGAAATGAGGTCCCTTTTTGTAAGGACTCGTACTCTCCATTCGTCTTGCACACAGCCTCTGAGGCGTTCGCGTTGAATCATTTCATCGGCTGCATGTGGTATCTCATCGGGACGGCAACTGCAGCAGGCGGCCGCAGCGATGGTTTTGCCATGGCCCTAATCGAAATACCATCTGGTTATTTAACATAGCCATGGGAAATCACCATTTTGAATAGGTAAACCATCTATAAATGGGCCATTTTCCATGGCTATGTCAAATAACCAGAGGGTAGATGATTTTCCCAGCGAACTAAACCTCCATGTATGGTTGGGATTGTTTTTATGGCGAACTGTTAGTCATAACCAGATGGTTTTTGATTTGTATAAAACTGGTTATAACTTAAATTTGATTATACATTCCATAAATTGGGTTATAAGTTATTTTTGTACCTATAGAACTGGTAGTTCGGGCCACAACTGCACAACTGGTCATGTTTCACAATAATAAGTGCATGGGATATCTCTATTTGGATTTTCATGACGTCCAAGAAAAGTTGCACCAAAAATCGATGTTTGATTTTTTTGGGGTATCCCACAATATGGCCCCCTCCAGTTATAAGTTGGTTTATAAGCCCCAGTAACTATAATAGTGATAAGTACCATAAACCATAGTTATTGGAGTTATGTTCACCAACTTAGCTATCGAACGGGGGCCTCACATTGAAGAGAAGTAACGGTTGGGTGATACACAAGGTTTAAGATCCATGGAGATTTGTTGACGTTCCCATGGAGCACCTAAAAACTGCAGCTGCAGTTCCCATAGCATGATTCCCAGGTGGCGATAGATCAAGAATTGTCCGATTTTCTCTAGTCCCAAATCTACGTATGTTTTTTTGTGGGTGTTGATGTTTCGCCATGTTGTTTGCACTTATGATATCCCTGCAAGTTTTGGTCATATCCTTATGTTGCAAGATTGTACTCGTAGTTTGTTTTCCCTTTCCAACCACGATTCAACATAGTTGCTGCCTCCACGGAAACTCTAATACTGTGGATCATGCACCAATGTGTGTAGCTTATCTTTCGTGTTCTCTGCTCTCTGGTAAACTAACATATAGCTGTGGAAATTCAATGAACCTCACCAGTTTAAATGCTGCTAAATCATCAATAAATTGTATGGGGATTTTCCATGGTTCGATATTACTGGAGGGTAGATGATCCAACAATTTCTTTATCGAGTACGGCTTGGTGAGCGTCACGAGCCGAAAAACCTAACGGGAGGCCTTTTGCAAGGTCATGCCCACCGTTATAGCGAAATCGATGCTGGTTTAGCGGTGAATTCTATGGTTTTTGGTGGATATACCATCCCAGATGCTCCATGTATGGAATATTTACCTACATTTGGGTCATTTTTGGGGTAAATGTAGGTAAATATTCCATACATGGAGCATCTGGGCATGATATACCTATATAAATAATGGGGTGAAGCTAAGCGAAGTTGTAAGTGGGGGGGCACCTTGTACTTCCCACAGCCCCAAGCCATATAAAATATTATAAAATATGATAAAATATACTTCCCACAACCCCAAGTCATAAATAGTCCACTAAACCAATGATGGGAAAATACTCACCATCCAATCTTCATAGATCCCACAGTTGCATCAGTTGCCCGAAGGTTGCCCTTGCCAAAAGCCTCCCGAAACTGGTTGGTTGTAGAAAAAAAAAGGTATCAATAGATTAATAGTATTAATATCCATATATTAATGTATACATATATAATTATATATATATAATTATATATATATATATATCACCTAAATGTGGCTTCCTTAGCCAGTCCCTGTGTTCAAAGGGCCATGGATTCGCCCAGATGGCATGGAGAGTTGGACAACCATCAGTGGTGTGGCTGAGAGAAATCCTGGCTATCAATACGTCCCGCGGCAAGGTAGTGAGGCAGTCAGTGGGATTCCTGGGGGTAAACATTGGCATGGAAACCATAGGTGTTTCACAGTCCACAGCTTTTTGTATGTGCACCCGAGTGGGTATTACTGTTTAAGATGATTAAGCCCGAGTGAAGCTTGGCAACTGAAGCACATATATATAATATTATACATATACGTGTATATTATATTATATTATATTATATTGTATTATATTATATGAAATTATATTATATTATATTATATTTTATTATATTATATTTTATTATATTGTATTTAATTATATTATATTATATTATATATAATATATAATGTAATATATATATATAGCCCAGTCATAGTTCCTAGCTCGTAGGTACGGCTCCGGGTCTCCAGAAATGTTCTCGAAGTCGATTTTAGGTCACCGCGCTGCACTGGAGTCTTTCGAATTTCGCCATTGCCACCACGCGGATCCACGCGGTGAACGAGTGGGACCCTGGGCTGCCCTGGGCCCTGGGCTGCCAGGGGCAAAGAAGCCACAAAACCTGGGATGAAACGGGCATAAAAAACGGGCCATAGACATGGAGATTTCCAGGGATAGTTGGTGAAACATATCACTTCAACGGGCTTACTCTGTAGATATTTTTGCAGTTATAACTGTGAAAAGGGCCACAACTCTGTTTCTCAAGCCATGCCCTGAGACTTTGAGTTTTTTGAAGTTCAACTTTTCACAGGGAAGCTGGGAACCAACCAATGAAGAAAGGGATTTAAACATACATTTTAAGCAAGATATTTGGATGTTAATCAAGAAATGTGGATGTGTTTACCAACAGCTGGCCTAGTTATGAGTCAACTTAACCATCTGCTTGCTTCAACATGACTTAAATGAGGTTCTCTTAGCTAGTTATAACTGTGAAGCGGGCTATAACTGTAGCAACCCTCACCTTGGGTATGTATATATATATATAAATAGATATCCCGCTAATCAACCCAACAGTTAAGCTAGTTATAAGTATCTAGAAACCCTCATCTTACATGGAAATGTCCACATCTATGATAAAAGAAATCCCAAGAAACATTATCTCACAAGATTATCCCAATGAATTATCATGAATTATCCCAACCAATAGGTTTTTTTCCGCGAGGAACATTGGTTTGGCGTGCTGGTCCTGTTGGTCGGTTTCGTTTGCTTCGCCAGTGGCATCCTGGCATCATTATAGCGTGGCTGGTTCCATATGGTCACACAGCCCTCCAGAACCCCCCGAATGCATGGCAATATGTTCTAATATAATATATATATATATAACATATATATATATATGTGACAACAGTATGTATATGTTTATATATATATATATATTGCGTATGTATGTATATATATATATGTATATTGGTGCCATTCAAACATTAGCCACAGAACATGTGTTACTTTGGATTCACCTTTTTTTTGTGCAACAGAGGATGCTGAGAGAATATGTTGATTGTATCAGCCAAACAATGAATAACAAAGCTGAACTTTAGGGAGATTTAGGGAGCTTGATCACCCAGCAAGTATGCGGGGGTTAGTAAGATTAGTAAGCAAACACGGTTTTATCACACACTATATATCTATATGGAGAAATGACCCTAAACAAGGACGGGGACTTTTTCATCAACAAACCTGAGGAAGATCCCAAAAGCCTGGGGGAATACACCCCTCGATGCAGAGATGAGTGAGCAATGCAACAGTTGTGCCAACAAAAACATGTTGAGATCACACATAAAAAAGTGAAATATTGCCTCAGCAGTATTGTTTTGAATAACAAATATGACCAGTGACCAGTTGACTCTGATTGGTCAGGTACTGGTTCATAATATCTAATTAGTCACTATGGTTTTATCAACCCTTCCTTCCAAAACATTTATTGACCCTTAAATTTCTGGCATGATAGCGCCGTCTCATGCTGAGGTCTTGCGGCCATCGCCCGAATTGTCTCCAGATACTACTCGCAAGAGATTTCCACAATTCATGCAGACTTCTGGCTTGGTTGGTGCAGTTGGTGCAGTTGTTTCTGCCTACTTGCAATCACCATAAACCCAACAGCTGACCTAGTTATAGACCACAACAACAAACTGATTAAGTCCTTACCTTGCCAGTTTGGACGCACGGGGAATCTTTGAATAATTTCTCAGGGTCAGGGTCCCAGCAGATCCCGAATTTGGAAATTCTTTTTTTTTTGGGCAAACCTCAGTTTTGACTTTCCATAACAAACCAGCACTGCCTGATCCAGTTATGTGTTTAACCCTAACATGCCACCGTTCGTTGAAACTATCGAAGAAATTGGTGAAATGGGTCAACATCTGTCGATTCGAAAAACACAAACAAATCAAACATCGTCAAGGACTTTAGGAAGCGTCAAGGACTTTAGGAAGCTCTCATCATTACCGGGCGAAATTGTTGTTTCATAGGGCCCCCATAATTAGACCTGCAACCTCCTACAAGGTGTGGTCTCCCAGTGATGTTTGTTGGTATAAAAAGCCCATGAATCAACTTAGCCATCTAGGGGGGGCATAAAACCCATAAACCCGAATATATATATATATACACCATAGTAAGTGTCCTCCGATTGTATAGTTAACATATGTTAAAATACTGTATCATACTATTATAGTCCCATTGTTGTCCCAGCATTTTCCTAATACAGTATTCGTATATATATATATACAACACATATAACATTATCCAACATATATCATATATTCCAACATATATATTATTTCCTGTTTTTCGAATATATATATAATAATAGTTATTATGATTACTATTTTTATCATTATTATTATATTATATATATGTATGTATTATACATGTCCAGCATCCATCTACAAACGTCGCGATCAATTTCCCAGGAGAAGGCCTTGCGGAAGTTCTTGGGGGATCGCTCCATCTCCCCCAAAATGTCCCAACGCGTCCCTCGTTGCGCTCGTTGCGTTGGCGTTTCACGCGTTTCACGTGGCGGTTGCTGGGGGTGGGGGTACATTTATAGGTCCCTTAATATGGGATATATGGGATATATAATCCATATAATCCTTTATAATCCATATAATCCATATATATATATATATCTGGTTGGTGGTTTCAATCATGAGTTTTATTTTCCGTTTCATATATGGGATGTCATCCTTCACATTGACGTTCATATTTTTGAAGATGGTTAAAACCACCAACCAGATATGGGATATATGGTCTACAGGGGGGTAATAGTGAAATAATCATGGAATAGTAATAAGCCCAAAATTTGTCAGTGATAACAGGTTAAGAAAACCACCTTTAATAGAAGTGGCAGTTGTCACTAACCAGTTGAAGGAGTTATTTCATCCCATGGCCATAACTGTTGGGGGCCATAAATGAAAAATAATATTTGGTTTGGTATGATTTAGTTATTACACGGTTTGACATGGAAATTGGCAATGTTGTTTCTTGTCAGGGATCTAGACATGAATACGTTTTCATGACTGCATTAAATCGCCAGATTGCACATGTTTGTTGATTACTGTAAGACTCTAAGACCTTGTTTTGAGAATAGGTAGATTGTCCATCAAAAAAATGAAATATGGTGTTGTTGCGGGTATACACCATAATTGAAGAACAACATAGAACAACCATTGCTGTAGCCAACCTTTTAAGTCACCCGTGCCATCTTCTGCATTGCACCAGGACACTATGTCATTTCGTTGCCACCTGATGGACATGGGAACCAAAACCATGAGCGCAGTCACACGAGTTTGCAAACTATGAAAGTGAATGATGAGCCTTCGGATCGAGGTACCGTCCGTGCTCTACAAGTCCTAGATTTAGTCAACAGCATCCGCGCGGAGGCAGCAGTTCTTGGAACCGTGACGGCCAGGAATTCGGACAACATCTTTTTGCAGCTCTAACAGCTGACCCCCGCACGAGATTTCCGAACACGACGGTAATTCCGCCGCATCCTGACGCATCCTTGGTCGGACCCGGCAAATCTGGACATCGACATCAATGACAAAGGGGGTGAGCAGTGCATTTTTCAATTGCTAAGGCTGGAGTCTCAAACATGTTTTTTTCTCAACCAAAAGGATCCAAAAGGGATATTTAGGGATGATTGGTTAAGATGACGAGGATATGCTGGGGATGGACTAAAACCACCAAGCAGTAATCTTCGTCGACGCGGCTCTGGTTTCCGTTTCCACCTCAACATTGGATGGTCTTGCACTGTATTGAATTTGTAAAATATCTACATGGCAACCCCAAACAAATTCAGAGATGGTCAACCCTGGTACTTAAAACAATGTTCGCAGCGTCACTAGAAACTGGTTTCTATAATATGGGAATTTATTCCCACACAACCTTATCTATTCCCGGTCAGTATCGCTATTACCTAGAGTATGACCTGAAAAAGATATAGATTTACCTCCAACAACATGATTGATTCCGATGGGACCCCAAAGTTATGTTGGTTGGCTGCTAATAACTCCATCTAACTAGTTCGAGATATCATCAGACCATCAATCCTGGTTAAGTTGGTTACAAAAACACACCTACCTACTAAGTGGCTAAGTGGGGCCCCCTAGTAATGTTTGTTGGTTTAGATTCATTTCATTAACTAGTTCGTTACGGTTATAATATGATATATATATATATATATCAGTTATAAGTTGGACACTCCATTAACATCCATTAACACATAAGTTATCTGCACCGGGGCCCAGGTCTGGTCCTTCTTGCGCGGCCAAAGCCACTCGTTTTTCGAAGTGGACGTCGGGGACGTTGCTTAAAATGGACCATTTCGCCAAGCAAAACCACTGGTTTGATGTGGATATGTCATGAATAGTCATGATATGTCCAGCATGAAAACCATCCATGTCCAGACACTTTGACAATTTGATTAGTCATTAGTCGCACGTTAAACATCATATGTGTTTTTGTTTATTGATTTGAAATTGGAAGTGCAGTTGGGGTGAAATGTCTGGGATACATCGTGATGGCATCGTCATGGTTGTTGATCCCCAAAATGGTGAGTCAATTTACCCGGATGGTACCCCCTCTTGTTGATGATGTTTATAAACGGTTTAATTATCATTAGATGTCTATTGAAATTATGATATTTATGAGAAAATCTATGTCAAAAATCCCCCAGTCATGTGGTTTTGACGCAGCCCCGACGTCGTTTTTCAACCACCAACGGGACCTGGGTCAACCTCCGATGACCCTCCATGGACTCCATCCCAAAAGATGGTAAATGTACTATTCGTCGAGGTAAAACACCAATTTCTATGGGAAATACCTGAATCTTTGCCGTAAATAAATAGATATATAAAATATGATGATGATATATATATATATATATGTATATATATGATTGGAATTCGAATTGGATATATACTATACCAGAACAACGGTTGTTCTGCACGGACCCATCCAGATTTGGCCATGGCTACAGTGTCAGCCATTTAAAATCTATCGATCTTGGCTTTGATCCTGGCACATGCCGGGATCAATCACAGCTACTCCGTGTTTAACAGCCTCCCCTTTGCAAGTTCTTCCAAAAAATCAATCACTACAAGGTGGTGCCCCCCCAGTGATGTTGGTTTATAAACCCATCCAACTATACATGTATCTACTATAAACCCAACAGTTAACCTGGCAAACCAACTTGGCTATGATGTATCATATATATATAATATCAACTATCAATCTCACATTTTTTCATCATTGTTCCTAGTTACATCATTTCAAAAGCCTACATGTTTACCCAAAATCTTTGCCACCTGAAGTAATGCCATGACATTCCAAAAACAACCAGACCCAGACTCAATGGGAATTCCAGGATCCTAAAATGGGGGTACGTTAGTACCATATTTTTGGCCTTATTTTGTGGGGATATTCCCTTACATAGGCCTTATATAGGCCTTATATATATATATGGTCCCTTAAATTTAGCCTAAAAAACAGGCCTTCTATATGAAATCGGTACCTCCAATAAATCCTTTCCTGTTGCATGGCCAGTGACAGACCTCCGTCCCAAAAAGCGTCGCTTGTTTTTTTCAGAACGCAATCGTCAACGGCTCTGCGAGCACGACGTGGAGTTGCTCAAGGACCTGCCGAAGGCCATCGGACGTTCAGCGACGGCAGCGATGATATTGGGGAATATGGGGGTTACCCTCTGGTTATAGATGATTATACCATGATTATACCATGATTATAGCATGATTATACCATGATTATAGCATGATTAACCATTATTAGTCATTATTATCATATACCATCTGGTTATGACATTCACAGTTCGCCATGGAAAGATCCACCATGCTATTAAGAACGGTAAGCCATCTATTTCTATGGGCCATGTCCCATGGCGAACTGTGAAATAACCAGAGGGTACACGTTTTTTTTCTAATGGGATATTTCATGGGGTTTACCCCAAAATGGATGGTTTATGATGCAAAGTCCATTTTTATCATGAGATTCCCTGATTACATGGGTATCACCATTAGGATGAACCATTATAATTACCCAGTATAACCTGGTTGTATCCCATTAGAGTGATAAGGATATGAATTAATCGTTAGGACGTTTTTTTCTGATGGGATATAATGTGGGTAAAACAATAAACCATTATCCAAATCACCATAAATAGGTGGTATAAACTATTCCCAAATGGGTGGTTTATTGTTTTGCCCACATTAGTGGGGTTTAATGGTTATTTATTATTTCATGAAGGTTTAAGGGGATAAAGCATGATAAAGCGAAATTTCTGGATAACCAACTCGAACATGGGCTGGTATGGTTTTCACAGGCATAGCGGGAGTCATAGGGATATTTACCGCTATTTTATGGGGTGTAATGGCTAGAACATGGGGATATAACGGGATATACTGGGATATGAACAAGCAACTTGATATGAATTTTGGTGTGCGTGTAAATATGGTATAACTTACCCAAACAATAGACCTTTCAATAAGGAAGATGATGATAAACCACTTGGAATGGCCTATTTTTAGACACCCATTTATAGAAGTCTACATACAGATCTTTACTACTCGTTTGCTTTTGATTCTTCATGTGCTTGTTTTTTAACGAACATGTTTAAGAAATAAGGTCAACAAGCGAAGACTCATCAATTGCAAGAACAAGCGGCTGGGGCTTTCTCATCAAAAGGTCACATTTGGGGTCGGGTGCTCATACAGCACATGGAGGATGAATGTAGATTTAAGAACAACCAAAATTTATGTGTGTTTTCATGATTTTTCAGGCTTATGTGACTTATGTGTGTTTTGATGGTTACGTCATGTTGCATCCCATTTCATACTGTGGATGGAAGAAATCCTGCAAACCTATAAATAATGGGATAAATCATTTATCAACTGGTGAATACTGGTGCCGGATTTCTTCCATCCACAGTATGATTCTATCCCAAGCTTTGAAACATTTAGAACTGCATACGTTTCGAAAAACTTGACAACTTCGATGTATCCCCCAGTTTTTCACCCCAACAGTGAGTTGGTTGCCATGCGATGGAAGATTGACTTCAGCCCTGATAAAGCTTGGTATTCAGTTTGAGAATGCTTGCGATATATGGAAGAATAACGTATGAATGACACAGAATACTATATACTTAAAACTCTGTAATTACGATGTCTCCAAGTTTGGCATGTTGGTTTGATTTAGATACCTTTCAATAAGCCAGCCACCGTTTTTCGGGTGTGACTTCAGCCAAAATTTGCACCGTGCTGCCAGGTCTTACGTGTGGAACTGCGCAAGGCACAGTGCTGGGACATCATCACAATTACCAACAAAATGCTATTTGGTGACATTAAATTTGGTGACATACATACATATAGATATATATATATATTATATTTAAATTCAAGAAATATATATGTCGATTTCGCACATCTTCGATCCCGTCCCTGCGGGTAGCGGCACCCATCCGGCAGGACATGTATGTGCCTTTGCTCCTCCATCATCCTCTTTTCCAAGGTGCCCGGATGAGCCATTGAGCCATTGTTGGTTTAGCCTAGATGGAACTAGATACACGTTGAAAAAAGGTATCTAAATGAAAAACATTATAGTATATGTATTAACTATATGGAACCATATATGTTATATTTATTGTTGTAGACATTGTGAGAATGATATGTCACCCTCTGGTAAACGTTTACATAGCTATGGAAAACCACCATGTTATATAGGTAAACCAATTATAAATCACATTTTCAATAGATATGTTAGTTTACCAGAGGGTACAGTGCACGACCTCGCCTTAACGACCGAGCACCCGATTTTGTTTGAAGGAGATCCATCTTCGAGGGTCGTAGATCAAAATGACCGCAACAACTGAGAGATGTTCTTAAGCTCATATTGTTACTGTTACCATTAGATCCTACTGTATTAGTCTATTCCTTTCATATTAGTATTTGTATACTAATACTTTTACTGTATTGTGGTTACAAACCTTTTATTACAATCAGAACAAGGTATTTGTATATCCGGCAACTGCATTATTACTGCTACTAATCATGCATACTACTCCCTAGTCGTCTAACGTGGCTTTGGAAAATCACCATTTTGTAACTCATTGAACTACACGAGTCATCTTCCTTAGCTATGTCAGAATACCGGAGGGTATCTTGACTTATCTGGAGTTATTTGTGATGAAATAATCATCTATGCACATATACATTGCAAACATACAGTAATATAAACATGAGTCCAATATTTATTTATGATACTGTTTACCCTCGGGTAATCAAACGTGGCTGGCTGTAAACTCACTCGGCAATAGTTCAGGGATTTCCCAGGTAGCCATGTTTGAGGACACCGGAGGGTATCCCATCAAGTATCCCTTTCAATATTATATTATTTATAGAACCATGGTTAATCCTTATTCACCCATTACAATCTCATTGTTATATTTGGCAAGAGACACATATTAATGGGATTATTGATTAACATTGACTATCTATGTACATATATAAGTTTAATTCAGTAACTATGAGTTGAACATATTTAGTCATGATTATTGTGTACCAGCCATTCTGAATCAGTTTCAACCCATTGTGATGCGATGTGATGCGCTTAACTTATTATTATCCATTCATCAAACACATTAGTAACGTTCATGAAAACACATCTTATTTTTGTCCATTCACTATTATTAATATCAATTTATCAGCGTGTGTTTTGCTATGTTTTTGTTTGTTTCGAAACCCATTGATTGTATTTTAGCGAATGAATCCATTATTCGTAGCATTGTTTGTCCATTATGAAGATCCAGTCGTCTCAGTCGTCACGTATCATTAATAGTCGTCATTATAGATGAATATACTTTTATCATGTTTCATTTATCATTATCATTATCATAAATGTATATTTTATAATTTATCAGTTTTCATTTATCATTATTGTGATAATTCATATGAATCTATGATAAAAAAAAAATATCATTTATCATTATCAGGTATCATTAAATAATATACATTTATCAGTTATCATACTATCAATATATGAATAAACGTTATGTGAATATGCATTTATCATTTATCATTTATCATTTTAACATTTACCCTTATATAATTTATAGTTTATAATCCCATTCAAACCACCATTTTGTTGGTTAAACCCCATTAAACCACAATTTTCCTATGGTTTTCCTATGGTTTTCCTATGGTTTTCCTATGGTTTTCCTATGGTTTTCCTATGAAACTTCGTTCATTTTTCACAAAGACTGGCGGCCAGGGATGGAACTGGCGGATCCGCATGTCATCGCCAAGATTTGCGACCGAGGCTGGGAAATCAACTGTTCACAGGGGTCAACTGGCTGTCTGGAGAAGAAAACAAAATCTATATATCTATAGTATATTTATAGTATATCTATAGTATATCTATAGTATATATATATAGTATATACTTTAGATATACTATAGATATACTATAGATATACTATAGATATACTATAGATATACTATAGATATATAGTATATACTTTATTTATATACTATATATATACACTATATATAGTATATATATAGTATATATATAGTATATATATATATATATATACACTATATATATATAATGTAAATACAGTTGTCAATGTATCTCTATATGCTTATATAGAAACAATGATGATAATTAAGAGTTCATATAGTTGATAGTTAGTATAGATAATGTACAGGTATCAACTAAATTAACTATCAATACATATAATACGTATCAACTGTATCAAAATATGTCAATGTATTTGTATCAAATACATTATATCCGGTTCATCATTTCATGAGGTTTGAACTGTCAATTAATTTACCAAATAGGCTGTGAATATGATTTGCATGCTTACATATGGGTATCAACTATCAGTGATATAATCTACCAATAAGTAGGAACATTGTATTGTTGTTTCTTTCAATATACCAAATTACAGTTGATATCAAATAGTGGTTCTTATATTGAATCAATACACACTGTGGCCCTCCCAAACAAGAGGTAATTTGGTTAATACCCAGGCTAAGCACGTGCTTTTGGTAGATATATTGGGTCATAAATCAACAAACATAAGTGTGGGGGGCACATTGTACCATATAGAAATATGTGTGAGTTATCAGGGATATGAATATAATTATATATGTAGTATTGCTGTGTACCATGACCATAGTATATTACATGCATGCATCAACAAGAAAAAACACCTGGAAACACATACTTTTGTACCAACACATTCGTTTGCCATCAACAATATAAATATGAACCAACAAATGTGGGTATGGATTAAGATGGGGCCTCAATAATGGATTGGGACACTTATCCATATTTTGTTGTTCAACAATGTTCATATACATATGTAAATACATTATTTGTTGTTGTGTCTCCTCATATTCGAGTGTTCTTGCCTGAATTTCCATCGCAGAGTGGTGGCTATAGGCACTTTGGCCTCGATTGTTCAGATAACTTACCGATCGTTGGGGTTTAATTTGGAGCCAGTTTCGTGATATTATTGTGATCCAGCATACCAGCAGAAATGGATGTCCCCAATGAAAGTAGCAGTACTTGTGAACCAACACAGTTGGAGATGATCATTTGCCAGCAAATGACATTGAGAACTGTTCAGTAAACGTGTCACATATGATGTCAGATGTTCCATGTCAGTTGGTGCGGATCACGTTTTTTTTTCCGGGACTGAAACCACCCACCATTTGGGATGATGCCGCCATGCCACCCCGTTGAGGTTTGGATTTTCGCTCCGTCCCACCCTGGGAAGACGTCTTTGCGCGTGCAGAGAAAGCGAGCTACATGTGCCGTGCCGATAAGCGGCGGAGTTAGTATGAAAACATGTGGATTTACTCTCTGGTTATTTAACATAGCCATGGAAAATCCCTTATAAATGGAAATATTAATGGGAAAATCATCTATAAATTGGCCATTGTCCATGGCAATGTTAAATAACCAAAGGGTAACAGTCTGTAATAGGGATTTAACATTTGGCGTACAGTTTAGACATGATATGAACAAACATGGGGATTTTTCAGTATGCTATATAGTTATACCATAGTTGTACCGGAGGGTACCCAACATAAATAAATTACAGTTATGGCCCAACTAACAGTGGCTTTTATGGGGTTATTTCATGATATATATATATAATATATATACAATATATATATAATATATATAATATATATAATATATATATAAGCTCAGTTACAGTTATAGGAGTTGTAAGTCCATTTATAACTGTTAGTTGGACCATAACTGTAGGATGCCCTCTGGTAAACTGACAGTTTGCTATTAAAGCCATGGCCATAGAAATAGTTGATTTACCAACGAACCATGTTGATTTTCCATATGTAAACGTTTACCAGAGGGATTTTCATGGGATGTGGGGAATTTAACCATAAAATTATGGGCTGTTCGGCTGAAGTTGGTTGATATTTACTTTGCAACACTATGACCTTCACCTACCAAGGGATGTTTTTTCGGGATTTCTCTGGCAATTGTAGGCTTTAACGTGGTGTCAACTGTCAAACCTTTGGGGAGATGGTTCACGTGCGATGTCATCACAGCTGGTGCCCCGGTTCGGAATCGCTAAGTCATAAGCCAACAAACACAACTGGTGGGCACAACATTGTGTGTTGTTTCACTATTCAATGTGGGACCTCAAGCCGGGCTTTGGGGTTTCTGTTGGTAACTCCAATAACTCCTGGATTCATGCTATGCCTTGAGAGCTACTGAACCTGACATATTCATATTCACCTTGTTTATGGCATCCGTCACACCCTGTCAAGTTCTGCAGTTTGGAAGTAAGTGCTTTGAAAGAGGCTGCCCTTTATACCTTGCTTGAAGTGGGGTGTGCTTGAATCACTCACCACCTGTAAATTTCAAGGATTATCATCCCTTCCTTCGAAATGGAGTTTGTTTTTTCCATTTTGGGCATTTTTTTGTGGAGTTTGTTTCCCTGCTTCTTTGCTTTTCTGCTTTGCTTTTCTGCTCTTTTGCTTCTCTGTTTTTTGCTTCTTCGCTTCTCTGCTTCTCCACTGTTCTGCTTCTCTGCTTTTTGCTTTTCTACTGTTCTGCTTTTCCCTGCTTCTTTGCTTCTTCGCTTCTCGACCTAAACCAACCTAAAGCCAACCCTAAATAAACCTCAAAACAACCGCAAACCAACTTTTAAAAACACATGGGATATGATGGGATATTTCGTCATATATCCACTCAAAACATATATAATTACTTGTAATGGGACGGTTAAATCAGTTAACTCCACTGATATTTTCCACACTATTTCAATTTATGTCATATGATTTCCCCAAGTGAAGTGGGGGAAAATAAAAAAACATCCCATTCAACCACCGTTTCTCCACAGATTTCACTGTTCTCCCGAACCCTGTTCTCCCGAACCCTGGAATCCATGGCCATTTTTTTTTTAGATAGGGAGATCATCCCCAAATTGCCGAACTAGTCAGGTTAGTGAAATATGATGCTTTACCCAGATTTATGAAATGTATAATCCCATAGACATAATCAGTTACAACCATTCATCATTGATATTTCCGGCCAGTTATAAATTGGTTTAAAAAGTACCATGAACTATATTTATTTGCGTATCATCAACCATTGTGAACTTGGAGTTATTGGCACCAACTTAGTCATCTTCAATGGCTTGGTTTAAGGGAAGAATTACAGGAAAACCCATATTTTGTGGGAAAATCTATGGTTTCCGGTTTCGATTTTCCCCAACAAAACCAATCCATTGGTATCTAGGGGCCCAACCGGTTCCAGGTATTACGTTATCAGCGGCTCGCTTCTGTACCACATCGTGCGGCCCCATCGCCGTTCCAACGCCGGCGTCGTCGAGGTCTTCAAGGGCGAGCCTCTGGGATTTTATGGGATTTCACCTTGAAATATGGGGGAAAATGGCAGAACATAAGGATTTAGGTATGAAACATAGGAGAAAAATGATGATTTCACGAAACATCGGGATTGATAGTTGATTTCTTTTTCATTTATAGCTAAGTTGGTTTCGTTCACTAGGTGAAGTCTATTGTGGTGAAATACCTATAATTACAGGTTGGGTGGGTGAATCAGAACCATCAAACTTAACTGATGAACACCACCTTATAGGCTCTGTATCTAATCAAAAAACCATGCCCAGCTACCCAATAGATCCCATTTGCCAACAAAAATGCTGGGAAGAAACATCCATGTTCTTGGAACCAAATTTGCTTTAACCGTTCCCAGCCTCTTGGTTCTATACTGCTGGTGTTATCTTTGATCTAGGCAAACTTCAACGCAGAACATGTGGTGATTCCCAGTTTCGATTTCAAACGGATCCTGGAAGAGTCCTTCAAAAAAAAACTGGCACTGGCGGTTGAAAGGTTTTCAATTGAGTTCTACAAGGTGGTGCCCCCCAAGTTATAAGTTGGTTTATAATCCCATTAACTATAGATATATCACCTATAAACCATAATTATTGGAGTTATAAACCAACTTAGCTATCTAGGGGGCACCACCTTGTATCATGTTATATCTCATGGCATCTCATGGCATTACACATGCTTTTTTTAACTTGATGCTTCCGAGCATCAAGATCTGCTTCCGGATTCGGAACTGGGGTACAATAAGAATTTCAGACCACACAATTGCCTATTGGCTATTGAGAAGGATCAAATTGTCCTCAATGTGCCAGAAGTTCTCTTTCAGTAGTTTCAACCAGTGCAATGGAAAACGGCATGGGTATTCCACACATTAGATGATCTAGAATATTTTTTTTTTGCCTGAAACTGTAATGAAGTTATATATCCTATACATTTACTGCTTGTGAACTTTTCTCTGGTCTTCCAGAGTCCAACAAATCAAGGTAAATTGTAACTACCTCACGTCGCGACCTCACTGGAATGATGCTTAGTAAGGGTTCACCTGGGGTTGGGCCCGCTAAGGAAGATGGGATGCATTTCAGCTTAGTAAATCATTATACATGTTACCCAGATTAAATGGGCATAGAGTCTATCATAGAGGTAGTTCAATGTAGCTCAATGACATGAAACAACACCAAGGAAGAGATGATGGTTCCATTGAAAGATTTACAAAACCCGTAATCCCAATGCTTACTGGTAAAAATATGAATCACGAGGTAAACAGGTCCTAAAGCAACTTAAGTATTATAGGTTTAAAAGCACATATTGAAATTCCTTGTTTTTGTTGCTTAAGTCATCAGTTTTGGGAGATAATATAGAACCACATGTTTACTTAATCGTCAAATCCAAACGGTTCCACATAAGCACCCATGAGGGTGTCATCCCTGAGTCATCCCCATGTTGGGTAAGTCATCCTGATGCGAAAAAATCATCAACAGAGTCCATGAAAAAATCCATGTACCCTTTGGTAAACTGACATAACTATGGAAACTCACCATTTTTAATGGGTCAATCCACTATTTCTATGGCAATGTTCAATAGCTTTTTGTATGTTTACCAGAGGGTAAATCCCATTAAAACCACCATTTTGCTGGTTAAACCCCATTAAACCACCATTTTTCTTGGCCAAGTGCATTGAAGTCTTCCATTTTTTGGTCGATCGGCCGGGTCTCTTAGGTGGGTGGGCGAAGGCGGACTTTGGTTTGCCGCCTGGCTGTGTATATACCTGGGACCTACAAAGTGGGCCCCAGATAGCTAAGTTGATTTATAATGATTTTTATATATCCCATGAATACTAAAATTTGAAGAAGCACCATCAATCATGTAGTTGTTGGATTTACAAACCAACTTAGCTATCTATAGGGGCCCCCACTTTGTAGCCTCCGAAGTATGCATAAAACAGCTATACAAATGGAAAAAAACATCATGTTCACACCATTTATAGCAATTTATCATCATGTATCGCCATTAGAATGAGGCCCTTTAAACCTCATCAAAACGTATCAAAACATCGTTTGGTACCTTTTTTTCTGGAAAACTCCTTTGCAAACCAACTCATGACCCCTATAGTTGAAGGATCATCCTTAGCAGTCCTCGCAACTGCTTGGTGTTTCTGGGATTCAGCCAGTTACGAGGACGGGATGATCATCCAGGTAGAGAGTGGTCTTTTCTTCATTTGACCAAGGTGGATCTCACGACCTTATTTCGGAAGCGTTGTATACATGACATATCTGGTTGGTGGTTTGGAACATGCATGTTATTTTTCCATATATTGGCAAGAATCATCCCAACTGACTAATATTTTTCAGAGGTGTTGAAACCACCAACCAGATATGTATTTGCCGTAGTTGGATGTAGTTGGTGTATACCAACTAGTTGCGGTGGAAGCCATTCTATGGCTTTGTGGAAACCTGACATCTATCGATTGGGCGACGAAGCTGGCGCACAACTTGGGGGCCCCCCACCGCCACATGAGGATTGAGTGATCCACTGTACATGCTAAAGATTTGTTCTTTCCGGGTATCAATTGAGTTTTGGAGAGAGGAGTCTTGGCCTGTCGTTGTGAAAGATAGCAACGCTCCAAGTCGTAGATCACTGACTTGTTGGTCAATTGTATTCCGAATCATACAGTTATAATCCCATTTAGAACCAGTTATAACTAATAAATGGCCATAACTGTAGTCCAATCCTTCAACAAGGCACCAATGAACAGATCCATTGAGCCATGGTTTCTGGCTGCTTTTGTGCGAAGGATTTTGGTTCTCACGAAAGAATGTTCTGAATCTGGAGAGGGTGAGGTTCTGAATGTTATGCCATGGTCATACCTTGTGATGTCATGTACATGTGACGGATGTTGAGAATGCGATTTTATGTTTCAGGGAAAACCTACATGGTTCTTACTTCTTACATGGTTTTTACCATTAAAGCAAGGGATTTCCTGTACATTTTTCCTTCAACCAATCCAATGTAAGCATTTGGTGAATCCGAGAGTACCGAGACTACTCAGCTTGCAGGAACAGTCACTGTTCTCCCTCACTGGCATGGTTAGGATTCGGGGAATCATCGCAGGAATGGGCCTTATTTCAGGTTATGTAGTGAAATATAGTAATTTACCCAGATTATATGCATATCATTGCATATCTATGTATGATTATATGTACGATTGCAAAAAGCATATAAAAGCTGAAATAGATAGATTAACCCAAAAAGGTTGATGGTAGATTTACCCAGAATAGTTCCAGAAGAGTTCGATAGAGATAGATCTACCATCAACCCTAGAATTCACCTGAACCTCCGAACTTCGCCTTAGCGATTTGGGGGGTGAACGTATGTGGCTCGATGTTGGAAATCTGACCGGGACCGTCCAAGTTTGGAAAGAAATGCTAGTGCTTTGTTTTGAACATCGCAAAAAAGCAAATGTAGGTGGAATGAGGGAATGATCATTCCCTTACTTGTTATTGATGATTATTGATAGTTTAAGTGGAAATGGACTCATTTTCTTACTTGTACTAAACGTAGGGAATTTTCGGGAATCCACTGGCTAACTATCAATAATCATCCCAGCAACCCCCAGCAACCCCCAGCAACCCCCAGCGACCCCCAGCGACCCAACCATTCCCTACTAAGCACCAGTAAGGGAAAAATGGCGTTTAGATTGTTTAGTGTTTCTCCTTGTTTTTTGTGTCTAAGCAATTTGTGTGTCTGCTTCAAGGGTCAATGTCGCTTTGTCTAAGGAGAATTGGGTTCACTTTGGTTGGCTGCGAGCCAAGACAGCGTGTCACTCGCCAGACCAAAACAGTAGCATGGTGGGGTACTTCCATCCAGCAATGATAGGATAGACTGACTGCATCCATGAAAACTGGGAAGTTTTTTCGGGTTTGACTGAAAGCTGGGGGGGTTATATATAAATGGACCAAATTATGAACCCCAATTGATAGGGCAATGATCTAGGATTTTTCGGGTGAATAGATCTGCATACAGTTGGGTGAAAATGGTGAAGCTGGACACCGTAAGGTGAGGCGCCCCAGTTCTGTTGGTTCAGAGCCCATGAAGATTAGAAACCGTCATAGCCACCAGGCCTCACCTTGTATGGCTTTAACTGAAGATGGTGGTGCATTTACTGCCAATGTTGGGGGCAATTTTGTTTGCTGGGATGTTTTTTTCTCGAAGCCATTTTTGAGTTGAGACATCTCCTATTTTCAGACAAAGCCGATATGTTACCCTCTGGTTATTTAACATAGCCATGGAAAATGGCCCATTTATAGATGGTTTACCTATGAAAAATGGTGATTTTCCATGGCTATGTTGAATAACCAGAATTCATCACATATATGCAATTCATCACATATATAAGCCGATATGTCAATGAATATGGAACCAGTTCAGAAGTGGGGAAACAAAGCGTTGTTTGTTTGGGGTTTGAACATGGATCAATCCCCCTGTCCAGATCAGCGTTTACATGTCCCCATTACCCCATTTATTAAGAGTACCCCTGTTGGCGGATTCAAGTACCAAGTATAGTGGTGTTATGGATTGTGAACTATCAAACATATTAAGCTTATACTATCTTATACTATCTTATACTACCCGACTTTTCAATCAAAACGGGATCGGGGAAACCGTTAATATACCGTATGTGTATATATATATATATATATATATACATATCTAATGGCTCAAGCGGGGTGTGTAAGGCGATTTATGATCAATTCCTATAAATTCTGCTGACATAATTTTGAAGAATTGTGCGCAGCAAATTCCATCCCATCGAGAGGCTCCACGTATGGTAATATGATGTAATATGTACTTACTCTTGGGTGATTTTGTTGTATTTTTGCTGATAGATATTGCATACATGGAGCTGTTGATGTTCATAAATGTTCATTTTGGGATAATGTCAACCCCCGATTAATAAACCCCAAACGGCTGTTTAATTGGGGGGGTGCCATTTCAGTAGCCACAAAAATCACTATTTGGGGGAACCACCACATTATTCAACCAGGGTTTCTTGATCCAGGGTTGACATTAAATGTTGATTTTGGGGTAAATGTTGCAATTTCCACTATGAAGAAACATGTCCAAAATGTACTGTACATCAACCCATCATGTGATACAGTAAATAGATGTTGATTGAAGTGTTCATCTGGTTGATGGCTTGGAACCTTTTTTTATGTTTCCATTCAGTTGGGAATTTCATAATGCCAACTGCCCAACTGACTTTCATATTTTTCAGAGGGGTAGGTATACCACCAACCAGTTAAAGTTCAATGGATTGGTTTAAGTGAAAATTTACAGGAAACGCCCTTATTTAATGGGAAAATCGGCGGTTTCCGGTTTCGATTTGCCCCAACAAAGCCAATCCATTGAAAAGTGTTCAGTGTTGTTGATGGACATATTTATTTCCACTTTCTCCCGGCTGGAACCTGGTAAGATCCTCTGGGGGATCCCCAGGTGAGCTGCTACTGGTGCGGATCGATGTCTTCAAAGCAGTGGCCATGAAATCACCGAGCCCATACCTAGGATTGATATGGGATGACAAGGTCAATGGAAAGCTGGAGAATAGTTCCAAATGGATCAAAATTTGCTATATATATATAATATATATATATATTTATATATATATATATTATACATATATATTTATTATACATATATATATAAATACATTATATAAATTATACATATCTATATATATATATATATATGTATTACATGCATACACATATATATATATATATATATATAAATGATGCAAGGCAGCCTGCTGTCTCTGCTGTTGCAGTGCGCGCCTTTTGTCTTTTGGGCTCGGACCTGTTGTCACTCCAGCCTCAAGGCCTGTTGAACCAGAATGCCATGTTGGCATGACCAAATGTACAGTTGCATAACTGTTGTACACGCTAGGGCCAGGGTGTGTTGTACTTAACACGACCCCTCAGCTTGTTGAACCCTCTGTTCATCACGGTGATACAAATCTACTAATCACATGTTAAACTGAACTGCATTAAGTTGTTATAAGACTTGTTGCATAGATGTTGCAAATCACCTCTGTACAAACTGATGGCATATAGTTTTACATCTTTCGTTAGCCACAGATGTTGGTGACTGCAAATCTTGCCTCTGTTTACTTCAAGCTGTTTTGTACTCTCAGGTGTTGAAGTCCATGTTGCTCCTATCTGCTCTGTTGGTTTGGTACCTGTTGGCACCAGGGTGTTGTCTGAGCTCCACCCTCGACTGTTGATCTAGGTGTCAGTCTCACCTGTTCCATGAATTGCCCCAGCCAACGGCGTTGGCTGCATCTTCATCATCATGCATGTTGACATCCCCCATGTTGTGGTATGCATTCCGCTGTGTTGCCCAATCTTCGAAGTTGGATGCCGTGCTCATCCATTCTCCAAGCCTGGTGTTGCCACGCAGGCGTTCCACTGTCTTTGTTCCATGAACTGGCAGTGTTGACGGCGTGTTGTCGTCGACCTTTGGGTGATGTTCACCCAGCATGTTGAGAATCCTGTTGCCTTCACCATTTGCCATTTTGGTGAGGATTGTGATTCCCGAATGCTCGATGGCTTGTTGGAGCAGGCGCCAGTTGTGGTGCTCTGGTCCATCAATCTCCATTTTTGAGAAAACATGTTGTAACTCCACATCACATTGTTCTCCCAAATCTGGATGGACGCTTTCTCGTCCGTTGTCAGGCGGATCTTGTGGCCACACTCAAGTTGGAGTTGGCTGTGCTGATATCCTCTGTTGAAAAAACCGATCAGTCGGTTTCCCATCCTGAATTCCTGTTGGCGCCTGTTGGGGCACCACGACACCAGGATCCATGTGTTGCCATTGTTGTTGACAACATGTAACTCGCTGGTTTTGTACAAGAGCGTCTCGATGGCGGCACGCGGTGTTGTGGACATAATCATTTTCCCCATGTTGGCATGAGAAATGCTCATCGAAACTATTGATCTGACCCTGTTGGTCCTTCATTGTGTTGAACACCTCCGTTGTAAAAGCAAGGAGCCATTGCTCCTTCTTGGTTCCTTTCAAGGTCTTGGACCATTCCTCCGGTCCCAAGTTGTCTGGATTGACAACTGTTGAAGTCAGCAACGTTGACTTCACCTGATGTTTGACAAGGCTCCAGTTATTGGAGCCACGTAGGTTGACTCTTCGACCACTGCGATGTTGACCAACTCAGTCATGTTGATCACGTTGGTATCGGAGTCGTTGAAAATCTGTTGGGAACAAAATGCCTGCGACGGTCGAGACAGCTGTTGTCAACAAAATGTTGACAGATGCAAAGCCGAAACTGTTGAATTCAAAACTTCCACCAAACATGTTGTCTAAGACAGTCATGTTGTCATACACATCCACAATCATGTTGGTACCGATAAAAGATCATGTTGAAATACACAAAGATGTAGTACGAAGATGTCCATGTTATAGTCGATGTTGCTGACCATTGTCAGCACCATGGCTTCATGGACTGTATGTCTGTGCGCGTGTACGCTGCGCATGTTGTTTGCACGTTGTACACGCGTTCGCACGTTAACTCATTTGCTGCAGTGAAACTGTTGTTGGTTGCTGCTGTTACTAGTAATGCTGGGTTGTGAGCCCAGCATCGTTGAGATGCCTGAAGAGCGTCGATGTTGCGACGTACTTGGTGAAGATTTCCGCAGTGTTGTTTGCTGTGTTGATCTTGATAATCCTCACAAGATCATGTTGCACCAGTTGCTGGATGAAAAGGTGTTTGAGTTCCATGTGTTTTGCTTTCTTTGAGGATCCAACCCTTGTTGCCATGCTCTTCCCGCTTGAAGAGTCTGTGTGGATCCTAATGTTCACCTTCTTGACGTTGAGTGCTTCTTGTAGGATGTTTCTGATGTTAAGTGATTCTGTTGCTCCTGTGGTGATGGCGTATAGTTCTGCTTCTGCACTGCTGAGTGAAATTGTTGCTTGCGCGCGGCTGCCGAAGTGTATTGTTGATCCCATGAACTTGATGACGAAACCTGATGTTGACTTCCTGGTTGTTGCGCATCCTGCCCAATCGGAGCCCACGAAGACATCGAGGTCTGGTGTTGTGTCCATGGTTCGGACTGCTGGTCGCACATAGAACCTATAGTGTTGTGTTCCTTTGTACCTGAGCAAATGCTTGAGCTTCTGTTGATCAAGTGTCGTTGGCTGTGTCACAAGGATCTTGCTAGTTCCTTTGTCGCATAGCTGATGTCTGGTCGTGTGTATGTCATCCATTGTAGCTTGCCCACAGCTCTTCTGTATGCTTTGTGGTTGTATGTTGAACCCTTGTTCTGCCAGTCTTGTTACTGACAAGTTGGGTTGTGTCACTTCGCACACAAAGAAGGTAACTAGTTGTTGCTTGTTGACGTTGGTCATCCGGACCCATTTGTACCCATACACTGGTATGTTTTCATCTGTTGCTGTTCTCAGTTGTGGCCCTTGTCCATGTTCCAAGCTGTACATGGGTGTGTTGGGCGCAAACCATGGTGTGCAGACATCTGTTGCTGCTCCACTGTCGATCATGATATCGACTTTGTTCTCATCCTGTTGGACTAATTGAAGTGTCGATGCCATTGGCGTTGATGACATCTTGTTGTCCAGTGCTGCCACAAGATGTCTGGCCGGCGATTGTTGTTCCTGCGCTGTTGTGGATGGTGGTGCTGTCAGCGCCAGTTGTGGTGTTTGTATTGGTAGTAGCCTGTTTGTTCATTGCTATACCAGTTGGCATCATAGCCCTTGTTTGGGTAATACCACAAGTTGTAGACTGCTGTTCGACAGTCTTTGGCCAAGTGACCTGGTTGGCGGCATCTGTAGCATATTGCTACTGGGTTCTTTCCTTTTCCTTGATTGTTGGCTCCTTTGTTCTTTCCCTGTCCTTTGCCTGTTGGGCTCGGACCTGTTGTCACTCCAGACTCAAGGCCTGTTGAACCAGAATGCCATGTTGGCATGACCAAATGCACAGTTGCATAGCTGTTGTACACGCTCTGGTATGTTGCAACATTTTCCAGATGTATATATTATAATGTTGACCCCGGATTAATAAACCCCCCCCCCCTATAGGTCAACTAGGTCAACAAGGTCCAGTGAGGAGGTCCAAAAACCGAACCCCCCAAATAATGTGACCATTCATTCATCCATAAACGATTATTAT
>Ga0126342_10002995_pt1 | contig 27331 bp, 23 predicted proteins | sample Cyp1metagenome_FD_92528 | JGI IMG/M metagenome (GOLD analysis project Ga0126342, IMG submission 92528) | Coral microbial communities from Lord Howe Island, Old Settlement Bay, Australia - Cyphastrea 1 metagenome | ecosystem: Host-associated > Invertebrates > Cnidaria > Coral ... | reverse complement strand
ATATATATATATATAAAAAAATATATATATATATATATATATATATATATATATATATATATAATGATATATATATATAATGATATATATATAATGATATATATAATGATATATATATATAATGATGTATATATATATATATATATTTAAGACAAATAGACAGATAGATATATAGCCAGGGAAACAGGTAGGTATCTAGCTAAATAGATGCATAGGTAGGTAGGTAGGAAGGTAGACGGATAGACAGATAGACAGACAGACAGACAGACAGATAGATACTGTAGATAGATACGGTAGACAGATACGACAGATAGATGAGATCAGTGTGGATTAATTTACATCAACTTAGGTTATATAAATAAGATTAACTTGGATCACTCACCCTTAGCTTAGCTGAACTCTTCGAGAAGGCGATGGAGAAGAAGAGAAGGATCAGCTGATGCTGGATTGGATTTGATTGGTTTGGGTCTGATCAGGTCAGGTTCTTCTGTGGATCGATCGGTCGATGGACACATAGAGATTTGGTTTAGAGATATTTTTAGTAGATGGATTAGACTGGATCACATCACATATGATCAGAAGGCAACCAGGCAGACGGAGATAGATACACAGAAATGCCACTGCAGCCGTTTGAGAACTGAGATTTGCTGCGTTCCAGGCAGGAAATAAGGCTCGAGATATCAATCTGGCAGAATGCCATGGCACAGGCATGGGTGAGATGGGGTCAAGGGGCATTGCACAAATTGGAAATGGACCATGTTCATCCATGTTCGGTAAACGCATCGATTTTTAAACATGTTTCAGGGCCAAAAAGAAAGAACACCAGTTTTACCAACGCCTTCCAATTGTGAGAAACTTGGCAATGGAAAGCCCTGTCAACTGGATCAGGCACAGCCTTGGGCGACCCCATTGAGGTGGGAGCTCTGAAGAATGCTTGGGCCTTGGTGTGATGATGGTGGGTTGGAAATATGGCTGTGTCTGATTTTTTTCGGGGAACCCTGCCAGATTTGATGGTCTAACACGTTGTTTCATTTCGGGCAACCCCCCTGGACACCGTAGCCCAAAAAAACCATGGTTTATCATCATTTTCCCCAATAAACTTGTGGTTGGCGGGGGTAAATCATCCATTTGCAGACGTACCCCATATGAACAGCCGTTGGGATTCACCAAAGACGCTTGCCAAACAACCCTCAAAGGATTATATTCATGAAAACATGTCAGATTGGTCAAGGGTTGGAGTTGCTTAAAACAGGTGAATCATCGAACTACATCATCAAACCATCAAATCTACTGACAGAATGATGTGCTTTCCAGATCCAAGGATCAGTCACGCATAGAATGGGTTAGCGCTTAGCGCAGATAGCCTCGTCCCAACGAGTCAGTGTGATCGACCTCTTGTCTCCATCCGCTGAAGTTGCCGTCGCTGGGGCTCCATGCCTTTTGGAGCCCCAGGGGATATGTAGGTGTTGATGGTGGTGTTTATTTGCCAAGGTCATGGACCCTCGAGACACCACCTTGGCCCTCACAAGCTCAAAGTCAAACATTGGGCATTTAGAGGGCAGTGTGGGGTCCCCAGTGTGTCTGAGATTCGCTGAATTGAGACTTGTGGATCCAACGATATGTTTTAGTCAGGCTGGGATCGCCGGTTTCTTGAAATGTGTGGAAAGCTCAGTGAAGAGTTCTGTTGCTGATAGGAAATGGTCTGTTGCTGATAGGCCATGGGTTCAGCATCTGCGTCAGCTTCAAAGTGCAGTGCTGTTGTGTTTCGTGTATTTTTTCTGCTAGGTGTCGATGCTGATGGCAGGAACATGCCCGCCGAATGCTCATTGCTATCAGCCCGGACGCCTAAAAGTGTGGATTCTTCGAACGGCTGAGGCTTAATAGAGATTATGTTGACAAACCATGGATTATCATGGATTATTATGGTCATGTATCTCAAATTGAGCATCTCGGCCGAGGTTAAATCCTCACCTGCAGGTTGGCGGCTTCCCATGTTTCTTTGATACGGAGGCCGAATTTTTCGTGATCTTTGATGATCTTTGATGATTTGCTGTTCATGTTTCCGAATGATCCTGGGTTGATCGGGGTTTCCGAAGAGAGAAACTTCCCAGGAAGACCACCGGTCAGGTGGTCACACCTTTTGAAAAACCTTAAAAAATCCTTATCACATCTTATCACATGTCACAGCTTATCAAACAATTTTCGCTGCAAGAATCACAGCTTGCCGCTGACAGCTGGCAGCACCTTGGCTCACCGCTCAGCGGCTCAGCGCTCTCCACCATGTCTTCCAAAACTGAGAAGGCTGACGTGGCCAAGGCCGGGGAAGATCTTCAAGCTTACTTGGAGTTTCTTGGTGAATTCAGCGCCCAGGATTAACGGAAATCGGGTTAAAAAAATGGTTTTCCAAGCTGTTAACCATTTTGGATGGGATTTACTTGGAATTTCATGGCTATTCAAGGAATAAAGAGGGAAACTATTTTCTAAACTTTAAACCATGTTGCATGGGCTACTGGAGTTTCAGACAAAACCGCGTTGTGAAGCAAAGCAGCTTTGGGCTGGAGGCCAACAAAAACAAGCTCCCTTGACATCTAGGTACTCGTAGTTGATGAACCGACAAACTTGTATATGCGTAATATGTGTATGTATGTATATAGATTTGACCATAGGCAATGTACAATCTGTCAGTAAATCAACGCAATACATAGACGAAGATGTTACACCCATGCGCACGCACACACTGTATATGCAATACAAATAAATAAATAAATAAATAAATAAATATACATATAGTAATATAACTATAGATAAATACAAATAGAAATACATAGATATAAATACATATAAATACACAATTAATCATAAACAATTATAAACATATATAAACAAATATAAATTCACACATATCAATAGATACAACTATAGATATGAATATTAATATCAATATGAATATATATAACTATAAACATGTAAATATGTGTATATCCATATGTATATGTATAGATCAAAAGAGACTTTTCTCATGGTGAACCATGATTTATGCCAGTGCCATATCCTGAAACTGGCGCGTGCGATTGACGCCCTGCAAAAGCGTTAGTGCTCTAGGTCAAGCAACCTGCCTTTGGTTGCAAAGCCTACCACCAACATGGTTTTTTCTGCCATCGTCCAATGCCACGCTTTAAAAGGCAGCCTTTATGTCTGCTTTTGTGCATGTATGCTGGTCGCATCTGGTCGCGACTTTAATAATATAAATGCAATATATATATATATAATATTATAAAATATACATACATGTGTGCACCCTTGTTCCTCTCTGTTTTGTATGTGTGCACATTTGTTTTGACAGGGTTGAGGCTGATAGGGCCTGGCAACACATGGAAGGCCCAAGAAACTTTCTCTGAGGCGGAAACATGCAGAGAGCCTCGCCGAGACTGCCTTTTCATGGAATCCCCCCTACATGGATCCCCGCAACGTGACGCTTCGCAGTGCAACTGCTACGACGGATACATTGGATACATCCAAAGAAGGCGGCGAAGGCGGCCTGGAGGACAGTCTCTTGGTTGAGCAGTTATACAATCTTAGGAGTATTCATGCGGGGGTTTCTATAATAGGGTACCCCTAAATCACCCATGTTAATAGGATTTATCCATTATAAACCATCCAGCTATTGGGGTACCTCCATTTTTGGAAACCCCCATGTTCAGATGTCAATGCAAATATATGGGACCAGGATGCTATCCACCTCAACAAGTTCTTCATGGTTTTCCGAGTTCATGAAGTTTCCCTGAAAGCCTTACATCAGCCCAGTTTTACAGTATTTTTTCTCAAGCTTTTCCGACTAAAACATGCTAAAACAGCAAAGCACATATGTTGGTCTCCCTGCCAAACATATTCTGGATAATACGGTCAAGATCGTAAAACATATTAAAACATCATAGTATGTCATAGTTATAGTTTCCCCTCGGAATTATCATATATTATCATTGATGAAAATCATTCTTTTCCCTCGAACATTATTGAAATCGATGGTGTTTCCCCTCTCAAATACGGAATTCATGGTGTCATTAATTCCACTACGGAATTTGCCAAAGAAATCATGGTTTTCCAGCGGCCTTTCCCGGAAGAACTCCTTCTACATAGTCCCCACGGTCGCGTCGCTCAAGGCACGGAGCTTCAACAGTTGGAACTGCCCGAGGAGTCGGGGCCAGTTGCGCGTGCTACGCACCATACTGAGGCATCGATGTCGGTGAATGTGGATTGAAAACCATAAAGCATCCCAGTGAGCAACCATTCGCAAATCAAACCACACACACACACACACACGCATATTCATATATATATATACACACCTACAATCACAATGGGATGATCATACAGGAATGATGAATGTGGTAAATCTCATGATAAAGCATCCCCAAGGACTTGCCAGAAATGACAGAAATGGGTGGTATAAACCCACATCATCACATCCCATTTTTTTAGGATCAGCCTTAGCTGAACCTTCAGGATGGCGATGGAGAGCGATGATGAATATTTTTTTTGGGGGGTTCATGTTTTTTTTTTTTTTGTTGTTGTTGTTGTTGTTGTTATTGTTGTTGTGGTCGTGGTCGTGGTCGTCGTCCTCGTCGTTGTCGTTTTACTTCCAGTTGTTTCTTTTATTTTTAAACAAATCATATGGCAGCACAATGGTACGATATCATAGGAACAGTGATGATGATGATGATGATGGTGGTGGTGGTGGTGGTGATGGTCGATATGAGACAGTACCCATAGATTTGACTTGACGTTGCCAGCTTCTGCCAGATCGAAGTCAACAGTTGCAGCTCGGAGGAAGTTTGTGGCTTGGCAGCGTGATGATCAGGTCATGATCGAAGCACTATGGGTGTTTCACATGGTTTAACCGAGTTGAACCATGAAATATGAAGGTATGCTGTTTTTTTAGAGGCGATGATGGGGACCATGGGGACCATGGGGACCATGGGGACCATGGGGACCATCAAATTCGCCAAGTGATTCGCCGAGGCGCATGTTGGTGGGAGAAAACCAATAAGCGGCCAAAACGCAAGATCAGCCGCGCAGTGACGGGCTTGGCAGTTGGAGCCATCGTCTTCTGAGGGGATGCTGCCACAGGGTGCAACCCAGGGCGCTGCACGCGGCCCATTTGAAGGGCGTAAAATAAAAAATACTTGCGGTGGAACGACAAGATGTTCTCACAGATCGGTTGGGCCAGGCGTTGGCGATCATGAAACGGCTGTGTTTTCTTTGTTCGTGCTGTCTTTACCGCTTGTTGCGATATCATTGCGGATCAAAATGAAATGCCCGGGATATCCCTGGGTCGAAATAAACCTTTCACAATCATAGGATTCCTATCCAACGAACCTGGGCCAAACTCAGTCGTCATGTTCAGCCCAAAGAGCTGGCAATCCGAGTCCGTGTCCAACGATGGGGATTTCTCGGAACGCAAGGTGACCTATCTTGAGATCCTCACGGATTTGCTACGGTTTGGCGGATGTTGCCTGAATGACTTGATCAGGGTGAATGCTCATGAACCACCCTCTAGACTCCTATAGTTCACCGAGTTCACCTAGTGTTACCTAGTTCTTCGTCATCGCGGTCAGCTTTCCGGCCCATCGTTCACTCCATCGTGTTCTTTATGGTCAAGTCTCCGGATCAAACTGGGACATGGCTGTGACAGAAGAAGGGCCTATGGAGTTTTTTTGGGGGGAACTCCTGAGGAGCTTCCCTGGTTCTCGGACTATCGCGTTCGATAGTATGTCGACCATGTGACATTGTGGTGATGATATTGTGTGGAAACACTTAGGCCATGTCAGGAAAGGTTTGCATGGAATCGCAACAGGGGTACGCGAATTGAAATATGCCCCCCCGTAGCTGCTGATGGTCGGCGCCTGACGATTGCATGTCTGGTAACTTCAAACTTGTGGATTTGCTGGAAAACACTGCAGCGCTGGAAGGCCAACATGCCATCTCTCTCTCTCTCTCTCTTTGGCTCCCACTCTCCAAGCCTTTGTCTAATATCTAACATCCAAGATCCATCAAAATATCCGGCATCCAATGTCTGTCCCTATCACCATGTCTGTATGCATATGAAATGTACTATATCCGCAAACCAAACCTTTGATTGAATTCTGACACCCACAGGGAGGTTATGCCATGTTGCACCTACTGAGCAGCTGACGATCCCTCGCGTTGTGCAGGCTGTCGACAGTGGTCTCAACAGCGCTTTAACCGGTTGGACGCCCAGACACCATGGGGCAGAAATGGAAGACACAAAGGTTTGTCCAAAAGTGGGGTACATTGGGGTCTAAGTCATTCCATCCAATGACTTAGAACAAACAATTGTGCCGCTGTGCCCATAAACATTGCAATCTATGGCATTTTTTCTGCTTCAATCACCAATTCTTCTGCTAAACTCCCAAAAAAATTGAATGGACACATGCAAAGGCTTTATGATGCTTTATGCCTAATCTGCTTAATCCACCAGAACGTGGTGAATTCATTGAATTCCCCCTATTTTTGGACTACCTGAGCCATTCAACCCATGTGATGATCGCACCTGAAGGCGTCTCGTCCTTTGGCTTTGGTGGAACCAACGGCCGCTGCGACATCTGGGGTGCTGCCAGGTGGGTGGGTTGATGTGACTTGCTTCCAACTCGCTGTGGGTTGATGCGACTTCTGCCCGACTGATGTGACTTAAACCCTCTGCCAGTATGATTAATCATAATAGTGATAATAGGCATAACAATGATATTGATAGATCACAATTGCAACAATGATATACAATAATAACGTATACGTATAACGTATACAGTATACGCTTCGTGTTGTGATTTAGTAGGTGAACCAGCATGGGCCAAGTCCCATTCTTGAGGCAAGCTCTGCAGCCAGGTTTGGCCCCAATAAGTGCGGCAAAGTTCTTGAGGCGGAAGTGGACCAGATTTATACTTTATGCCCGGAGCCTTGGGGCAATTTATGGCATTTTGGCCGAGAACAATCGCAGATTTCTGATGATAGATGTGTAGGGAAGTACACCATAAAGCGATGTTCTTGAACCTTGTGAGCCGCCCTGATCCAGAGTTCCGGATTGAGGTCCAATCACATTGGGTAAGATCGATTATTTGACTGGCGAACCCTTGTCGCGGCGGCTAGCTGCTTTGCACAGGCCGAGCTTTGGCTTGAAGGCGTTGAATGTGTGTCCTCCTAGCATAGGACCATATCTGACCTGTACAGGGGGAAGAGGAAAGCAGACGTTCTTCGCGATGAACTGGCGCGATATGATGTGTCAAGGCCCGGCCCACTGAGTCCAAAAAAGATCCCTTTCAATGTGACATATAGATACATATAGTATCATATAGTATCATATAGTATCATATAGACTAGAATCAAATTATTAATCAAATTGTTGACATTTCTTGATCCATCTTGATCCATAAATTAGCCATCCAATTTCCCCCCCCGACCAGGGACGCCTACGACGGCGGCTTCAGATATCGCCCGAGCTCGGACGTGGCCGATGAGGAACTGCCGTACCTTGGACTGGACTCAGCTGGCACCCAGCTGCCGTTGCCGCTGTGGGATGGTAAGGTCGGACAGCAACATCTACATCTCTGGCTCCTGGAATGGCTTTGCACTGGAGGACTATGGATTTCTATGGATTTCTATGGATTTCTATGGATCTCTGTGATTTTTTTTTGGGGAAAATCATCCCAGAGCAGAGACAACTGGTAATGATATGACATTGCGATGACTTGAATTTGGCCAGGGTTCGTCTGAAATGGGGTATCATGGATGGCAATGTGAATGGAAACAAACGATTCCCCACTGGACTACTCAAATTTTGGGCGCCTTATTTTCAGATAAAGTCCTTAGAACAGGTACAAAGCTGGTGAGATTTCCTTGTAATTCCGTTCGCAAGCCAAAATTTTCTGGCAAAAAAAACCAGTGGTTGCCAGACTTTGGATCCAGAACAATGAACAACACCGTATCCAAAGAAGCTGCAAGGAGATGGATCGTGATGGTGACAACTTGCACCTCAGTGGCAGTTCGCTGTCCCATGCTGTTGCTCTTTTTCTGCTCTTCGTGGCACGGCCAAGGTTCTCTTGCATCATCACCTTGAGCCAAGAAAGGCGGGGGGAAAGAGGTGTTTCGGAATCATGTGGCGCACATGTGACCTCACAGTGGGACTTCACACACATACAGTACTAATCACACACACACACATACCCTAAAACATGCAGCACTAAATGATCGGTTTGGGGGCTGTTTCTTCTAAGGAAGGAGCTCCAGACCCTTGGATGAGAGCCAGAGATTTGGCTGCTCTCAGGTACGAACTCTTTGACATCTGCATTGATCAGAAGGACGAGTTCGAAGCTCAAAAGCCTTCAAACAGCTGGGGCAAAAGGGATTGGCCTGGATAGATTTGTACCCCAAGATTTGATTGTCAGATATCTGATGTCGAATTCCAAGTCTTAACATATTCAACCATTTTGGGAGATTTGTGGCTGGGAATTGATTGCGACTATGGCCCATTTCTGAGTGGGCATATCTGAACATGCTGAAGTCCGCAGATTGGACCCCCGGATGCCAAAAAATGACGAGCCATTTGTGGGCCCATAGGTGCCCAGCATGACTTGACCGACACTCATGTTGTTGAACTCTTTGAGAAGGCGATGGAGAGAGATACCTGTATTTGTTGGTCAAGTATCCCCCAATAGCCCCATGATATTCGCATAACATGGTTCGTTCAATCCCGATTTTGATGAGCTGAATTCCAAACCCTATGGATCGAGGGTTTTAAGCCTCAAATTCATACCCCAAATACTGCATCAGACCGCAATTGGATCCATCTGGAAACTTTATGGTTTGAATCGATATGTTTATTCCCACAATGGATGATGGGAAAAGGTAAAAACCATGGTTTGCCGCAGCTTTCCCTCGAACCAATCCATGAGTTTTAGTCATTAGATTCGGCTATGAATAATGTATATATATATAATATGTACATAAATAAATATCGGTTTTTGTTGGTTTCATCCGGATTTCCATTGCCCCAGGTACTGCTTCTTCCCTGCCACCGACCGTGCTGGGCAGCTCATTGCTGTGGAGGGCCCTTCTGTCGGAGACCCCAGCAGACTGTGCGGATGAAATGAACGAAGCATGGGAAGCCTATCAACCAACTACTAGTAAGTGTTTCATGAGGTGGGTAACGGGGTATTTTTGATGGCTCAAGACCTTGGAAACCATTTATATGTGGGAACATCCATTTGCAGGCAATTCTTGTGTCCACCAGGGATCACCAGGGTGCCACACGACAAAAGGGTTTTTGACCAATGCCCTTTAATGGATCTTATGGCAATGGCATGCACTTGAAATAAGCAACTTTCTACCCCAAGTGAGGAATTATTCCCGAGCTAGGAAAACAAAGAGCGACGGAAGTGGATCATCGACGGGCGGGAGGCGCCGTCCATGGCTGCTGGAACTGTTTCTCAGCTGAAAGCGGCGGTCGGTGGGGTTCAGTGGTGGCACTTTCTTACAGTTGTGGGGGACCCCAAGTTGGTCAACCACTGTTATGTGACCCCAATTTCCAGAAATACTCATTTGTCACTGAAGGGTGCTGATTCAACAGGCTGTTTGTACGGAAGAATGCGCGCGCCAATATCTTGGATGACACACCAGTGGTCCGCACCTGCATTTTCTTTCAGCTTTGGTGCGAAAATTGCTGGGGGTTCTTTGAGGTATTGCATGCCAACACTGTAGGGTGTTGTACGCACACAAAATCAGATCCATGCAGTGATGGGTATGGGTCCAAATCCAATGCTCAGGGAACTCAGGGAACCACAGATTAAGATATTGTAAGCATATTTCAGCAAAGCATGCCACTTTGGGTCCTGCAGTTTCAACGAACATGTGTCCTCTCGCTCTGATCTGCCTCAGGTCATTGAAATCACGTTCAAGTTCGGCTTGGGCCTGACCGAGCATGTGGTTATGATCAGCTTAGTATCGGACTCCTAGGGGCCCCAACGACTTGAACAATGGCATCCATTTTCCAAGTGGGTGTGTTTAAAATTGGCCACGTCTGAAGTTGTATCCCATTTAAATATATTTCTATATGCAAACAAATTTAATTTGCCATCAAATGGGGCAGCTCCCATTTTGAGATAGGCCCAAGTGGATTCCGAATCGTCCTAGGTCTGGACCGATCAAAAGTCACCTGGAGAGAAGTCAGTGACAAGCCGGGCGCTTTTTGCGCCTGAAGCTGCTTGGTGTCCCCCTTCGAGATGATCCGGCTGCAATTGATTTGGAAGAAACCCACTTTTTGAGTGAATCAGTGAATGATGACCATTGAGCTGGATCACATTTCCAGTGCATTGTCGATGACAGGAGAGATCACTAGCCCGCCCAACGTGCCGTCCTTGCAGTCATTTGGCTCGGGGCTGTTGTAGTTGGACTCATGAAACTTATTGAAAACTTGTTCCGTGCCAAAGTTTCAACAAACTGAACTCATCTGAGCCCTATGAAAAGCCACAGCATGATACCCAGCAGTGCAGCTCCGCTTAAATGCAGAGAAGCTAGTAGAGGAGTCCTTCATGGAACCTGCTTCCAAAACTGCAGGATGTTGAAAGTAGCTTAAGTAGATTTGAGATGATTTGAGTGACTGAAGCTCCAGCTTTGTCCCGGAGCAAAAGCACTTCCATGCCGGCCACACATATCAGTCAAACATAGTCAAACATTGAAGTCAAGTTAGGAGCTGCCATTCAGTTTTGCTGCTGCCATGGGGAGTGCCTAGATTGAATCAGCTTTTTTTCATTGCGCTTTTATATTTACCTTGTCGCACTTGTCACGGCGGTTGGGACCTGCGGAAGCGCAGTTCATTGTTCCAATGTTAAGTGGTGCCACCGTTCGACCTTTTGTCGCTGGTTTCCTGCAACCTAAACGCTAGGAATATCGAAGCCCCTAAACTATCGGTTGACCATTGATTGATGGGAAGATATGCGAAGCAACACCTTGGGAAAGGTACATAAAAATGGCTTTTCTATTGGAGTTCAATAAAAATCCTCCCCGGATTGTCAAGCGGGGTCGTGTTACAACCGTTTCATCATCCCGCATCGGGGTCCCAATAAGCCCCACTTGGGGATATTGCTGTTCCCCCCCCCTCCAAAGGAAAGAGCAGATCGAGCAGTAGCTCTAGAGGGAAGAAACGCAGCCGTAGCCGAGACAAGGAGCGAACTTCAATGTCTGGGTGTGTCTGACAATGGGATACCGGATACCCCCAAAATATCCAAACACGATATTTTCAGTATATAGGGAAAATTAATGATAAACCATTGGGTTCACGGGTATTTTTTTAAGGGAAAAAACATGTCAAGGTCGCGGGGGGTGGGTCTTTCTACATTTTCCTCGGTGCCACCCACTATGTTTTTCATCATTGATGGGAATGGTGGAGTCATGTGCATTCTGATGTGCACTCTGCACGGGACCGAGGCAGGTGCAACCCTTTAAGTCCTGCCTCAGGAGAAAGGAAAGGAGAAGAAAGACAAGGGCAAAAGCAAAAAGAAGGCAATCGTCCACAGCTCCAGCTCGGTGTCGTTGCAGATTTGCTCAACTTCATTCTGCCCCTTAGTGAAGCACTTTTTAAAAGTTCCTTCTTGACTCGATGTTCAGGAGAAGGAGAAGGAAAAGGACAAAGAGAAGGAGAAAAAGAATAAAGACCGAGGGAAGGACAAGGACTCCGAAAAAGAGGAGGACAAGAAGAAGGGAAAAGACAAAGAAAAAGCAAAGGAAAAGGAGAAGGAAAAGGAGAAGGAAAAGGAGAAGGAAAAGGAGAAGGAGAGAGAGAAGGAGAGGGAAAAAGAGAAGGAGAAGGAGAAGGAAAAGGATAAGGACAAGAGTAAGACGAAAGACAAGGACAGAAGAGACAAGGAGAAAGATCGGGACAAAGAAAAAGAAAAAGCCCATGCAAAAGAGAAGGACCGAGACAGACATGCGAAGGAAAAAGAGAAAGAGCGAGACCGAGCACCTTGGTCAAGAGTTCTTTCAAGCAGTTTGAACACAAAAAAATGGAACAGCTGTTACGATCGACAGGGTCCACCTCATACTATCTATATATACTCATACCAGATAGTGCCCGGCACATGCCGGTGCGGAATTCCAGTCTTCCGCGAGTGAAATCCCAGTGCTTCTTTAAATGACAACATGTGATCCATCTTATTATTTTACCATTTGGTGATTTAACATAGCCATGGAAAATGACCATTTTTAACAGGTAAACCGGTAAACCATCTATGTCTATGGGCCATCTATACCATGGCTATGTGAAATAACCAGAGGGTACCTTATTTCATGTCTTGATTTTGGCCGGTGAAGTCGTCGTCTTCCAACTTGTTCCCGAGGACCGCTCGCGGTCGCGCGACCGACGCCGGAGTAGTTCTTCGGAATCAAGTGGCTTGGTCGAGAAGAGACGTGGGCGACAACAATCCAACCATGGGGGATTGACATGGTATTTATATATGGTTTATCAGATCTTTAATCATCAGGAAGGGGGAGTCTAACCAGTATCAAAGGGGCATATCAAACTATAAAAGGGACGATGGCTATCAAATATCATCCCCCTCTTTTATCCACTACCGTAACATGTGACATCTGTAACCCCTTCCAAAAAATCTGGTGAAACGTCATGTTTTTTTTTTTCCATCTTTGGGGTCACCTGGGGGGTGGTTGTTCCATGAACTTTAAGATTCAGATGTTTTTTTGGAGGAAGGGGTGATCCAATTTTTTGCATCGGATCCGCTCCAGGATGGGAAACAACTTCAACATGGGTTCTGTTCGAAATGGTCCTTTTTGGAGATTTTGGTTAACCATCATTAACCATCATTAACCACCATTAACCACCATTAATAACAATTTTTTATTTGACAGTTCCATTGATTTCAGGGCGATGACTGCTGCGCTTCCGCCACCCAGATCCACCCAGGCTCCAGTGAAGATATGGGCCGACGCGTGTGGCCTATAGCAGTCGGCCTTGGGACCAGCAGTTTTCAGCTGCTGCCTCCCTTGTTCAAAGCTCAGCTCGGTGTGGGATGACTTGATCCCGAAAGCAAAGCTAGAATCTTTGGAAGATTCTTTCGTATCCAAATGGCTATCTTATTGGGTTCCATGGTCTTTCATGTCAGCTTTCTTACTTATTGGGTGTGGCTGCTTCCTTCCAGCAGCGTATCTTTGCCCACTCTGCAGGTTGGAGCTCATCGATGTCACCATCGATCCTCCTCCCGAACTCCAGCTGCCAACACCGGCGCCGGTCACTGTGCAGGCCGTGCCAGTGCCAGCAGTGCCAGCGGCAGGATTCACGTCGCTTGAATGCACGCGGCAGGAGATTTGACGTTATTTTGGCATCTTTGTTAACTATTCATTTTTTTATATAAGCATATGCACACACACACACACTCACACACTCACACACACACAAACACATACACACACTCACACACATGCACGCATATGTAGCAACCAACCAGGCAATGGACATGTTTTTCCGATTTGTGGGTGATTTTCCATTGCCATTCTCGCTTGCCACAGGGTACCAGGGCACTCATGGGGTATTATGTAAAACCATACAAAACCCAAAGTGCTTGAAAGAAATATGTCGTCGGCTTCATTCATCTAGTCTATTGTTTTTTTTGTCTATTTGCATGTCTATCTATCTTCGTCAGTGATAGTTTTCGTTGGAGGGATTGGTATTGAAGTATTGACTATTGATGGGCAGGATAGACAAAAGGATGTTTCTGTGTATATATGTACATATAAATATACATTATATATATACATAATATATATATATATATATATATATATCATATATGGTATACAGAAAAATATGCACATCTCCAGGACTTGCATAGATCCAGGAGTTTGATTCCAGCAGTGGCTTCGACCTCAGGTCGGGCTTTGCTGACAAGCCGAGGCTGGGAGACTCCGGGAGACATGTCCCGTTTTGACATCGCCATAGGGGTACACTGTACCCCTGGACAACCCTTAGTAGGCACATATTTTGTTCTTCGAAGCACGCAGTTGCGGTAATGCTGCGGCTTGGCATGGCTGAATACATACATATTGTATCATATTGTATATATATAATATATATATATATATATATATATACAGATACATATATACAGATACATATATCCCTCCCTCCCTCCCTCTCTCTCTCTCTCTCTTCTCTCTCTGTCTCTCTCTCCCGAAGTAATAATCCGCAGTAATGAATGACTCATGTATTTCGCCACGCAGTAATAATCTGCACAAAACAGGGGTATCTTCCCAAGGCCCGGTATGAGCCTGGTCCCCAGCAGTGGCTTCGGTGGCTTCGGAAGAGGGCCCCTGACGGGTCAAGCGCTGGCACAGCAGCAGGGCAAACAGCAGGCGGAGCTGGGAAAGTGATGGCTATGGATATTTTTTTGCTGTGATTTATCACCCAAGAAATGGTGAATGCCACTTCAATAAAGTCATGGGGAGTGGGGTTTAGAACTGGTTTCTTTTTTCATCCTAGGGATATGGGATTTTATGGGAATATCAGAATATACAACTGGTTGGCAGTTTCAAACATTGCTCATGTTGCATCCCATCTGGGATCATGCTTGGTCCCACCCGGGGCGTCTTTCAAACACCAACCAGTAGACTGTTGAGCTCATCGGCTTATTGTTGGCTCACCAAGCAAGCGCAATCATCCAATCTGGCCAAACTTGGCACAGAGTTAGAAGAACTTCACTGCTGCACTGCTTGGCCCATCTTGACCCATCTTGACCCATCTTGACCCATCTTGACCCATCTTGACCCATCTTGACCCATCTTGACCCATCTTGACCCTTGCTTCAGGTTTGCTTCAACTACACCGGTGGCAAGTGCTTCAGGGCCGATTGCAAATTCCTGCACTTGGGCCCCGGTCCCAGGTAGCAGTGGCAGCTTGGTGCCGCACTTCGGCTGCATAGACTCCGTGAGACACAAGCGCAGAGACTGGAAGCACATAGACACAGATACAATCTTCATCGAATCAAGGATCATCAAGGTATTTCTCAAACTTGATCTCAAACTGTTTTGAGTTTGACGTCGGTAGCAGAGGCAGCTGGTTGCAGATCTCAAAACCCATGTGGAAATCATCCTTTTTGGCGGTCATGTAGAAATCTTGGTGCAGGGAAGACCTAGCTCTCAAGACTCGCGCTTTGCCCGTGGTTCAAGTTCCCAAGGTTGGCACTTTCTGCTGCCCTGCTGCATGATCTTGCGTGGCCCAACCCACATTGGTTTCACCACAGAGATATGATGCCGGGCATAGCGGTCCGGTAGAGGCTCCGACAGCGGGGATGAGTCATGAAAAGCAGCGCACTGCTTTGTATCACGGCACCCGCTGGCAATGGGGTTTCAGGTATTGTTAGCTGCGACACCCCAATCATTCACAAGACATGCGGCTGATTCAGAAGAGAAACCCACTGAGGCGGCGGGTCCTGGCCCAGCCTCGCCGCACCAGCTACCATGTTCCTGGGATGCACTTGCCGTTGACAGTTGATGTTTTGACCATAGCTGACACGCCCTGGAGTCGTCACTCTCCATGGTGACAGGTTGGGAAGCATGGCCTGCGTTGGGAAGTTGATCGTTATCATTGGTGAGTTCCCACGATGAATTTTTGACGATCCAACACATGGTTCAAGCACCTCAAGACCGGTACGTCAACCGTCTGAGGTGGCTGGAACGTTCACAAAATGGCGAAACACAGCTGTGCTCTGAGACTGGTGGAGTGATGCTATGTTCCCCTGTTCCCCGGTTCCCCTGAGCCATCCTTGGATGGTCCCAAGGCCATGAAGTGCTTGGATGAAAGCAACTTCATGGAGTGGTCCGCCAGCTTCAGGCATTATGGGAGGGCTATGGGTCAGGGCCAAACATCCCCGGAAAAGATTCACTAAGTTGGTCTTTTTGGGGACGTTCAGCTGCCGAGGTTCCAACCCACCACCATAGGCATGGTACTCGTACGATGGTGCTTCCTTTTTGTCACTCGTTTTTGCGACGACAAAGCCATATGCCACTGAGTATGTTGATATTGAAAAAGAGAAACCACATATCATATCATATTATACTGTCCTTCCCTTGCCTGATAAGCAATGCTGGTGAATTATGTTGGGCCTAATATCCTAATGTGCATGTGGCAAGCAGAGCGCCTAATGACCACATACAGTCCTGCCCATGCTTGCACTTGCAGTAAGTCACCCCAACCCAGATACAATATATTCTTAGTTTTCAAGTCCTCGATCGATCAAGGATGGTGATGGTTGTGCTACACATCCCCCTTTTGGCTTGGGTTGTCCATGTTTGACCATGTCTGACCTTGCCCTGGTCCGAGTCTTTTTTCCATCAAAGGTAGCCTGCAATGTGCCGCTTACCATGGCTCAAGCTGTTCTGACCCATGCGCAACCAATTGAGTCCAGTTCATAGCTCACGAAGAATCCTCAGGAAGTGGTGGTCAACCACAAGTGGGGCCATGTCCAATGGCCAATTTTCCAGAGTCTAATTTTTGTGGGCTAACCCCTACTGTAAATATTGTTAGGCAACTCCCATTTCTGTGGGGTAACTCCAGTTCTTGCAATACAATTCTATGAACGACCCAACCGTTTAAACAAACATGATTTTATATGCACATTCGCACAGATACACATGCATACATATGTAATTTATAAAGCACACACACACAGAGACAGGCAAACACACATATACAATATCATAGAATGTACATAAATCAATCATTGTGTGTAAATTTGTATGTTGATAACATGTTATATATCTATTCTTAGGTTGATTGTCAAGGGCTTCTGTTTTATAGGTGGCATATCCTGAAGATGGCCACGGAACGCTTGGTGGAGCTGCTACTGTTTGGCCAGTTCTGTGACGTCACGGTGGTCTGTCGTGATGGGCGGCTGCCGATGTCGCGGCTGGTGCTGGCGGCATTTTCTCCGGCCCTTGGGGGTGCTTTGAAGGCACAGGAGGAGATTGAGCTGCAGGCCGGGGGCGAAGATTTGTAGACTCCAAAGAGATTTGGACCATATCATAAAATGATATAAAAATTAACATGACATGATTTCAAGGACACTTTAGGGTCATGAGTCATAGTGATGTCAGGCTGCCACAAGCAGGAGCTAAGTGGCTTAGTGCCACTGTTTTTTTATCTATGAGATCACCTTGCTAGGTGTCGGTGGCTGCATTTCAGACCCTGTTGGCGAAGAGTTTTGGTGTCGCCGTCCAATCCATCCACTCTCGGAACGGTCAACCGAGCAGTGCAGAGTTGCGAGCAGCCGCTGTTACTCTGGGCTTGCCAGTGATTGCTGACCCAGCTGCTTCGAAGGATGAAAGATATTTGCATATGTCTGAAAATGGGGTATGCTGATATGCTGACAAAATAGGCCTTCAATAGGAAACTGATACACGATTGGACTTGGGGATAACCAATTTTCTCTTCATTTTTTCATTTTTGCTTGCGACGCACGTACCCTTGGGGGTGGTATGATTAAACTGCAAGGTGGAAAATGGTCCCTGTATGTCCCTGTTTACTCAAGGGTTTCGGAGATCACACATCAGCTCCACACCTTTGGGGTCCCAAGAATCTACCACAGGACCACTTCCACCTTCGAGCTCCTGAGCCAAAATCAGGTGCCTTATTGCGCCTGGGAGCTTCTGCCCTGATTGTGTTGGCGGTTTGTGCCTGGCTTCCGGCTTGGCAGTATAAGATCTTCAACAATGGTTTCTTCATGGATGATGCCATGATTGCCCGAAATCCCAATGTGGTGGGAGATTTCAGCTGGTCCCAGCTGCTTCGATCAGATTATTGGGGCTTGGACATGTTTGCAGGCACTTGGACGCACAAATCCTTTCGGCCTTTCACGGTTTTGACCTTTCGCTGGAACTTCTTGTTGCATGGCTTTGAGTCATCTGGCTTTCACATTGCGAACCTGATCCTTCACGGCATTTGCTCCATTCTGCTTGCTGTCTTTGCTGCTCACTGCGGTTTCTCGGGCTGGTGGTCTGCATGGTTGGGTGGACTCTTCCTGGCCCATCCAGTGCATACAGAGAGCGTGTTGTACATCGTGGGCCGGGCGGATCTGATTTCTTTGAGCTTTATCCTGCTGAGTTGTTTGGTTCATTTGAGGGCCTCGCCTCCTAGAAATTTCGGGGCCTTCCTGGCTGCCGTGGTTTCCTGCGTCCTTTTGATTGCAGCTGGGCTGTGCAAGGAGACCGGCTTCTGTTTCTTTGGTCTGCTGGTGGGTTGGGATATCTTATGGCTCACCTGGCAGCCTTCCAACATGCGTCTGTGGATGAGGATGCTGCTTCTGCTGCTTCTCGGCACGCTGTGCTGCGGCCTCCGGTTCTGGTACACTGGGACCACCATCGAAAGGATGGATCCTTTCAGTAATCCGGTGGCAGCTGAGAAGGACCAGCTCGTGAGGATTCTTTCCTATGCTTTGGTGCATGGCATCTATGGCAAACTTTTGGTTTGGCCAAACTTTCTGTGCTATGACTATTCCTTTGACGCAGTGCCCTTGGTGCGGAGCCTCTCCGATTGCCGGCTGCTATTGCCTATTGGCTGCTACCTGGGCTTCTTTGCTCTGATAACATTGTCATCGGGCCTGGCTCAGAGACGCAGGGAACTGCCAATTGTTGGTATGGCCATCTTGATCCTGAGCTTTTTGCCCATGTCCAATATCCTCTTCCCCGTGGGGACCATGATTGGAGAACGCTTGCTGTACATCCCTTCTGCCGGCTTGTTGATCACCGTCCTTGGTCTTGCTCCACCACGAGCCAGTTCCTGGCCTATGTAGTTGTCAGTTTTGTTTAGTTTTCCGAGTATTTCCTCCATGAAAATGGGATGTCGATCTCCCATGACTTTCACATTTCCAATCATTTCCAACAATATACTGTATATGGGTCAAGATCAAAATGGTTGAAGACCACTTTAGTATTGCAGGAGTTTTTGCCAGAGATGTGCACGAAACACTGTAAAGTGATATGCCCCCCCAAAAAGCGATAACCAATAATAGCAACTACTTGTACTGAGATGTAAAGGATCTTGACGGAAGCTCATATATTTCTATAATTTCAAACTCAATATTTTTCAGATGGTTCAACAGCCAGTCACCCAGGTTCGCTGGCATTCCTCCTGGCTGTAGGCCTCATGTTCGCGGCTCTCACCGCTCAGCGCGTGCCCGACTGGTCCAGTCCTGAGACGATTACGGTGGCGGATGCCATGAAGCAGAAACGTTCCACGCGAGTTCAGTATAACTTGGCTACACACCACATGTCCAACAAGCGCCTGCTGGTTGGATTTAGATTTAGATGGTGCTTTCAGTTTTTTTTCAATTAATATGTTTTGGTTTTTCTTTGAACACGCACACGCACACACACACACGCACATATATATATATATATAATACATATATATATAATACATATATATAATACATACATATATATATATAATACATATATATATATAATACATATATATATATATATAATACACATATATATATAACTAATATGTGTGTGTGTGTGTGTTCCTCCAAACATGGGATGGTTGATGAATGTTGATGATGACAGCGGTTTGGATGACTATATAATATCTTGTGAAGGTCGTATTCGCTAGCCAGGCTATGACGAAGCTCTATCCACCTTTGAAACTGTGATGGCCCTGGATCCTACTGGCAGGGACTGCATGCCGCTGTATCATGCAGGACAAATCCAGATCTACCGAGGAAACAAGACGGCCGCCGAAGAACTTCTGGCGAAAGCAGTAGAGGGACACTTCAGCCCACTTCTGGTGAACGAGGAGGAGGTCTTTCACGACTACGGCTTAGCACTTTGGTTTGCCGAGAAACCAATGGATGCCATTACCAACTTTGAAAAGAGTCTGGCCATCAATGGGACCTTCACGAAGGGTCTGAACAACCTGGGCTGTGCTTTAGGTCTGGGTGCTGTCCTGGGAAAGTTACCTCAGCAGATGATTGTGCCTGGGATTCAGCAGCTACAACAGGCAGTTTCTTTGAGCGGTGACAGCATCCTCTACTGGCGGAATTTAGTGGCTCTGCTGCGCTTTGCCAATCAAGATGAGGCAGCAGCTTCGGCGTACCAACGTCTAGTGGCCCTAGACCCGCACAGTGCACAGGACCCGCCACAAGATTGCAGCTGGGAGTTTTCCTTTCGATGATCTTGGCCGTTGCCTTTGGATTTGAGAGGATGATTTGGATCGATCTGGATGGGGCTGCTTCCTGGTGAACATCTTGGCAGTGGAAGGATCAACAAGATGCTGCTTGGCTACTGCCTGGATGACTCTTGTTGCCACAAGCTCGTCTGCGATCCGGGAATGGGCCTGGAGGGTGGACCAGTGCCAGCCAGCTGTGGGTGAAAAAGGTCTGCTGGGTGCAGGTTCAATGCCGAAAGTATGAATATATATAGAACTTGGTTGGTGGCGTGCCATGAACAGAGGCATTCTACATTCTGCAAACAACCTCATTTTTCGCAGTGTGCTTGCTGCCTTCAGGGATAATGAAATCGAAATGACACATACTTGTGGGGAGAAATTTCCCCACACAACTTCAGGATTTTTTGAGATATTTAGGCATCTCAAAATATCTAAAGACACCTAAAGACACCTAAAGACACCTAAAGACACCTAAAGACACCTAAAGACAGAACATCGGGGTGCCTCCTGTGAAAGTCCCAAAATTCTTGAGCCCATCTCCAGCTGTCAGGATCGGCCAAAGAGGTAGGGAAGAATTCCAGATCTTGAAGGATGGAGACAGGCTCCAGGCAGACTCCCATGCGATGCACTCCAGAATACTCCAGATGCCAGCAGTGATGATGGGTTAGGCCATGTTTGTCTTGGGAAGTAGAACTCAGTTCAACCGTAAGTGTAATCATTTTTTTGTCAACTGTAATCAACTGTACCATTCTTGTTCTGTTTGGTATTTCCTGATTTAAGATCAGCCAGACCAGAGTAGCTCCCTGTGACTATGGCAGGCCATCTATCCGACCTTTCCCCATGCCATGGGCGCGGGTGAAGAGGTGGGGATCAAGGGGGACAAAGCCGAGGAGCATGTGGGCAATAGAAAATCACCCACCTGGGTCCTGGGTTTGCACATGACCTGGGAACGTCATGAAATGTCCAGACTTACAATGGTTTACATGCCATTTCTGGACAAACCTTCAGCATCTTTTATCATTTTTTTAACCCAGCCATCCAGTGCCCATTGAGTACGCAGGCATGCGGTCCCGATGAGTACGGCAGCGGCCGGAATTTCCAAGTCAAAGGGACGCCTGGTGAGGAGGTCAGGTGGAGGGGTTGATGTTCGTCTTAGATAAAATCCAATGCCAATGCAGTATGAAAGCTTAGAGAGAATAGATAGATAATGATAGATATAGATAGTATGAGAATGACATAGAATGACTGATGACTGATAATGTAGTATGATGGACATTGACAAGTCTGAAGTGCAAAATTATATATATATATGTATTATACATCATCCATTCTACATTTTATTAAGATACCTTAATATATAAACAAACACATATTAAAACATATCAAATCAATCTATTCAATCTATATAGATTATTGAGTTATCAAACATGGCACCTTCCTTACTACCTGGGATGGATGAGGATGCCATCCGCTGATCCGGCAGGTGGAGCTTACTTTGTTCGTGGAGGATGGCAAGGCCGCGACTTGGTCATCCCTTGGTACATCCTTTGGAGGATGGCAACCGAGGACTTTTTTCGGGCACACAGTGCGTACACACATGCACACACACATACATATATATTAATATATATATATATATACTGGTATACACTAAATCTGCATATGAGAGATATAAGCTCTAAATGCTAAAAAAAGATCTTTTAAGGAACTTTGAAATGCGAAGGCCATAAATACTTGGGCAGGCATCTATTTTGGATTTTGTTAGAAGGCGGCGTCCTGTGTATACGCAGTGAAATCGCTTTCCTGCAGCTTAGCGCCAGATTTGCGCTAGTGTAGCGCTAGATACTTTTACATAGCCATTCAAGTGAAACATAGTCAGGCCCGATGCTTTCTTTCCCTCTTGCTCGCACCTGTTGTTCCCAGTCCTGCTTGGGCAACTCCACAGTAGCCATCTAATTTATCTATCCGATTCCAATCTAATTTAATCACTGATCAAATCTAATAGAATCTAATCAAACCTCATAAAATCTAATTAATTAATCAAACCCACGTATCCACAACTGTATATTTGCAACATGTTTATCTATACATAAAAACAATATGAGTATGCCTGACTATGAGTATGCCTGACTTTCCCATTGAGTGTCATATGGTGTCATGAAAAAGCCTACATCCCCACCGTTGCCTGTGGCCGTAGAGACTCGTAGAGAGGTAACGGTGCGGGCCTATATGGCGACCTCAAGGCGGTCCAGGCTGGGATTGGTTGGCTTCATTTTCTGATTCCGTTGGCTGGCATGATTAAAACTTTAAAACAACTGTGGCCCTCATGTTTGTCATGGGTGTTGAAACCACCATGGGTGTTGAAACCACCAAGAAGGATGATTTGGCCATGTCCCAGGCAGTGGGACAGCAATCGAGGATGGGTTGGGCCCTGAGAACTGAAACATGAGATGTGGCGGAAGTTCTACAGCATGCCGAATGTCGAAAATTTGTTCGGTCGAAAACGCATATATGCACACACACACATATATACATACATACATACACACACACATATATATATGCATATGCATATGCAGCACATGCATGTAGGTGGATGGATGGATCGATAGATAGATAGATAGATAGCAAGAAATAAGATAGACAGATACTGGTACACAGACAGACAGAGAGACAGATATACAGATAGACAGATGGACAGATGGACAGATAGACAGATAGACAGACAGATAGACAGATAGACAGACAGATAGACAGAAAGACAGACATATAGACGGATAGACCGATAGACAGATAGACAGACGGACGGATAGATAGATAGATTGATCGATAGATAGATAGATAAATAGATAGACAGATAGATAGATAGATAGACAGACAGACAGATACATTCATATATACATTCATGCATGCATGCATGCATGCATGCATGCATTCATAGATACATAGATAATCATAGATAATCATAGATAATCATAGGTACATAGATACATAGATACATAGATACATAGATACATAGGTACATAGATGCATACAGACACACAGACAGATACATACAGATACATACATAGATGCATGGATAGGATGATATATCTTGTTTTTTTCTCCAAACCTTACTGTGACCTGGATGACTAAAATCGGAGGATTAATGCTTGTTGCTGTTTGGATCTTGCCAAGCGGATCACTGTGGCTATCTGTGGCTCCAAGTCTTAGGCACGACATACCTATGCAGTCATACAGGATGAAGGAGGACGTTACACATTGGTGTGTCTCCACCCTGCCATTTGAACGATCGAACTGATCGAACTTCATTCTTTTGCGGAGTATGCGGGGTGGCAGTGTTGACATATGTTGACATGTTGGCGTAGGACAAACACTTCCGATGACGTCGCGTACTCAGAAACAAGTGTCGAACATCATATTTCAGACAGCAGAAGGCGAGGAGGCTTGCTACAAGTTATAGGCCGTCCTATGAACTCTCCAACTAAGCTTGCAGCTTTAGGATGTTTTGTAATGAGTTAGAAGTTATGTATAGTGATGTAAGATCTGCACAATCTTGCATGAAGCAAGTCATTGGCCCTCTTGTAGCAACATTTGTCTCTCTTGAATGAGCAACTTCTCATATCTTTTCATCATTTCTGCTGGGGCTGGAGCTACAGGATGAATTTGCGCCGTCCGGGTGTTTTCACTTGCACTGTCGTGGTGGGCAAGGCTGGGACGGTTTCAGGGTAGCTTGCAACATCTTGCAACAAGTGCACAAAGTGCAGGTGCGAAATGGGTGTATCTGAAAATGGGATACCCTATATTAAACCAACGTAGATCACAATTTTCCGTATGGACACGATTATTTGCAGATTAATCCTCCATTTCCAGACACACCCAAATCGTTGAACCACTTTTGGGCGCAAACTGGGAAGCAGGATTTCGACAAGCAAGCTGGTGCCTACTTCCTCAACTTCCAGGTGGGAAAGGTTGACTGACATTTTATGTGATGCATCCTTGCACGTGTAATAGGGCTTGTAACCCCATTTGCAGCCGCCAGGTTATGTCAAGAAGTTGGATTAACCTCCCCAAAGGTCTAGAGATAGTCGGCATGCCGACGGCATGCTGCGCTGAGGTGGCCATTTATGGTGACAGTCGATGGGCCCATAGCTCAGACGCTGCGATGGTGAGATGTTTGATGGGTGAATCATCTATCGGAAAGAAATGAGCCATTGTCAGTTGGTAATTTCATGTAATTTCACATATTTCAATGGAAAATCACCCACTTCTATTTTCATAGGTGAGGGCATTTTCATGCCAGTGAAGCAAAGCAGACGGGCCAATCTTCACAATGACACTGCGCTGCTTTTGGTAGTTTGAACATGTTGGTAGAGATGCCGAAAATCAGGCCCACCACGACATTTGTACACATTTGTTATTTCGCTTTGATGGTAACAACTACCAGTACCTGATATCTTATACATATATAATCATATATATATATATATATATATCTCTCTCCCTCTCTTTTGAGTAGCCAAATGTTGATCCATAGCCATATTGGAGCACCGCAGCTATGGCACAGGTTTTCTACCCCATGCAAGCTGGAGGGCTATCTGGCGAGGCCTTGGCACACTTTGAATCCATCAGCGAGTTGAAGTATATGTCTACGTGTCAGTGATCATACATGGCATATTAATGCAAACGGGCCACGGGTGAATTCGGATCCTTTGGCCACTTAGGATATGTGCCAATCAGCTATTAGTTTAGGACATGGGGCGAGCTTGCAAACGGGTATATATATATATATGTGAATCTGTTTTGATGTCTATTTGTCTATCTATTGATCAATGGATCGATCTATCGATAGTGACCTCTGTATATCTATAAATATATCTATGTCTATGGCGTAGATCTAAAGTCTATATCTACAGCCATCTACAGCCATCTACAGCCGGCCTATTTCTATAGCATCTATAGCCTGTATCTATAGCCTTTTTCATAGTCTATATCTATAGTCTGTATAGTCTATAGTTGGTATAGTCTATAGTTGGTGGATGGATTGATAGATCAATAGATCAACCGACTAATAGATAAACCATGGAGCCCCCATCAGCTGCGAGCTAGCCCCATTCACACTCAGGTACCATCCTATTTGCGCATGCAGATATACATCAGATATACATACATGCATGTGTATATAATATATATATATACTCAATGTATATATATTTATTCATGTATTTATTTATCCATTCATTTATTTTGAAATATATTTATGCACATATTAGATAAATTATAATATTTACTAGGGTCATCAACCGGCCGCACAGAAGGCCACAAAACATGGAGAGTAACGGACCCGCGGTGAGGGCGCCCTGCGCAGGTCATTGTGAACCGACCGCCGCTTCATGGCAACGGCAACTCGGCCACGAGGAAACCAATGCTGGGGGTTGATGGAACCAAGGTGATGCCCGATGTCAGCCATGAACCACTGTAAATCATTGTAAATCTACATCTATTTACCATAAACATCCATAAACCACAGAAAAAACCTACCAGTAGTTACAAGAAGTTACACACTTCGCTAAGTTGCTAAGTTACTGGGCATCACCAACAGTGTCTCTGGGTGGGACCAGGTTCCGATGTGCCCTTCTCCATCTACAGCCCTTCACCGGAGAGGCCTGCCTCGCTCTGGATTTTTGATGCATTTCTTAGGTGAACAATTGTATACAGGAAACGCGTGGAAACGTTGATGTTAGGTTTACCAAAATCAATGCTTTCCTGTAGAAATATTCTTTTGAATCAACCCCGGCACGTGCGAGATCCTGGATCACAGGACTTTCCAAATCACCTTGGACCTTACAGCAGAGGACGGCGCTAACATCGGGCATCCCCAAGGAATGGATCGCAAAAATCAAGTGGATCGAAGAGTCCACCATTTTGACCCCAGCCATTTGTTGCAAGTGGTTGGAATATGTTTGAATCACACTCTGTCACTCCCAAACATCTCTACATATGGTGACACAGGACCGACGAAATACAGTGACTTGGAGGGCGATGTGACTTCAAGAACTCCAGTGTACATATGGGCGATAGGATGTTGTGATATGTTGTGATCGTTTTCTTCCTAGTTGTTGATTTGTAGTTGATTCTGTCTCATAGATTGCGCGCCTGAATATGGTGTCGGTGCCAGTGCAGTCCTGCTATGCAGCGTAAGGCACAAAATTCTTGCTGGGGGGGGATGGTGCTGTTTGGCTTTTGAACCATTTCCGTGACCAGTGTACAGCTGAACGAAGCATCGTTTATGCCTGGTTTATGCCTGGTTTATGGGAGGCTTGTCGCAGTCATGTAGGCTTAACAGAACCAAGACAAGACGTGAAGTGGAAGCATTTGTAACCGACATCTTGCAGTCAAAGTGACTCATTGAAAGCTTGGCAGTCTGGGATACTTCAGGCTCTCCGGGTTTTTGGAATCGGAGTGGGACGAGTGACTGGGAGTGACTGGGATGTGAAACAACTGAAACAACTGTTAAAGAATTGTTTTGTAGCACAAGTATTGTGCGTAGGAACATGAGAAGACTCGATGCCGAATGCCGAAGGTGTGAGGCTCGAGAAATTTCAAAGGAATCTGATAGATTGGGGGTCCCGCCGTGGTGGTGTGACCGCACCCGGTACCCAGATGAACCAGCTCGGATTGCGAGGGAGATCATGCAGGGCGTCATCCATCTTAAACCACTCCAACACGATCCTAGTCGAGGACTTGGAGGACCCTGTGGTCCTGATTGTCGCTAGCTCAGCCTACCTGAGGTGCCCGCATGTAGCTCCTATCCAGAAAACACAAGGAATCTGATAGATTTGGGGTCCTGCCATGGTGGTGTGCCCACGCCCGGCTCCAAGCCGAACCAGATCTCGGCCTACGAGGGAGAGCACGCAGAGCGCCTTCCATCATCAACGTCAACACGATCCCACTCGAGGGGGTGGAGGACCCCATAGTCCCTAGTCGCTAGCTCAGACGACCAGAGGCGCCAGACGCGGAGCTCCCATCCGGATCAGAGAACCTAAGGAATCTGATAGATTGGGGGTCCAGATCACGCAGGGCGTTTTT
>Ga0126342_10002994_pt1 | contig 27332 bp, 26 predicted proteins | sample Cyp1metagenome_FD_92528 | JGI IMG/M metagenome (GOLD analysis project Ga0126342, IMG submission 92528) | Coral microbial communities from Lord Howe Island, Old Settlement Bay, Australia - Cyphastrea 1 metagenome | ecosystem: Host-associated > Invertebrates > Cnidaria > Coral ... | reverse complement strand
GCTCAAGGCCGAGATGGACAAGAGCTGGTAGCAGCTGAGGTGCAAGTAGACACCCTCAATCCAGAATTGGATGAGAGGAACTATCAATGTGAGGTGCTGTTCCGTCGGATCGGAGCTCTCGAAATCGAAAGAGAACGTATCCGCCTACTGGAAATGGACGCCGAGCCAGAGGATGAGAACAGCCCACGCAGCAATGACAGCTGATGGGTTTAACGCCAACACTTTCCCTCCAATGTCAAGTGCAACGCTGTGCACACAGGCATGGCATGGAACCATGGTGGATGACCCTGGCGTATGGCCCAAAGTGGTGGGACATTCTCATGCGCGCACCGTCGCATCCAGAGTCAAAAGGAGCTGCGCCTCCAATCCCGAAAGAGTTCTCCATAACCATTGCCCCCAAACTTCGTGTGTTGGCTGGGAACACTTGTTGTCCTATATAGGATATGATAGGATTGTAATGATGATGATATGGCTATGGGTCAAGATTGAAGACCTCTATACTTTCCACGTATTTTGGGTGATTCTTGAGTATGAAGCATCCATTTTGGGTACCATAGCCATAAATTACAAGGCTTTAACGGGGAGATTGGAATCCAACATCGAAAGAGAGAAACTCAACAGTGTGACAACGGACATACCATGTATTGGCTTCCAGCCCGCCTTTTGGGTCGGCCGGTCGGCCCATCCCTGTCCACCTTGTTCCCAATATTATCATCCTCATTACCCTACGGGAGAAGCAAACGAGGCTGGCTGCAAAATCCCCGAACTAAAGGGAGGTTCCAAAGGGAAATCCATCTATAAATGGGGGATTTTCCATTGCCATGTTTGACTATCCAAGGGTATTATTCTCCGTACTCTTGTCAATAACACTATGATTATTCTTATGTAATTTTGATTTCCCCCTCATCATCCCTACAAGACATTCAAAATATCATAAAATATACGTCCACTACCTTCCATTCCATTGTCCCGTTTTGCCTCATTATCCAAAATACTCATCACTGTGGAATTACTATGGTTTTCATTGATTTCATTGTTATAATGATAATCATGACAATGATTATTGTATGTAATTGATTGTTACATGGTTGTTACAAGTTACAAAGATAAATTTTACTAGTATCCATTTAATTTCACCAACAATCCCCAAAAAACGATACAAATTTCATATGCCATCACAGATATCAAATATGCACATCATCTCCTTAAAAGGCCCATCTCCGTGAAATCCCAATGATTTCTCAACATCCATAATGACATCCCATTAAAGAAATCTCATTCCCATAGAATATCCCATGTTATGTATTGTTATTTCACATATTCCCAGATTTGCCCAGATTTTCCCACTATCCCACAAAAACCATATCATCCCAATTCATTATACCATACTTTTCTATATCAAACCCACATCATCCCATATCATATCACGGATTTTCCCAGCTTCTTCCCATCATTTTCTCTTCCAACATTTTTCATACTTTTTCCAACATGTTTCCCACGGTTTCCCAACATTTTCTCAAAAAAATCCCTACTTTTTTTCTGCAAATTTCCACCCAAGATCCCCAAGGACAAGATCGTCAACATGACCAACGGCGTGACGCCGCGCCGCTGGGTGCACTGCGCCAACCCGGCGCTCAGCGCCATCTTCACCAAGTACTTGGGATCCCACGAGTGTCCTGGCGCAATGCTGGAGATCCATGGCGACTCCGTGGATTTTCATGGGTTTTTTCATGGGAAAATGATGGGAACAGGTGAAGAAGTGGATTTTTATGGGATTTGAATGGGATTTTAATATCCAAAAATATATAGAAGATGGGATTTTCATCCGATTTTACGCATCAGCTAATGGGAAAATGATGGGGAAACAATCAATATAGTGGGATATGATGGATATAGTTTCGGTATACTGGGATAATTGTAACTTGGGATATAATGGGATATCTTTGGGATAAATGGATTCTCATGGGATTTGAGTATTCCAACAATATATGAAACAAAGGTTTTTTTTTAATGGGAGAGATTGGCAACGATTTTCCTCAGTGAGAACCGTTCAAACATATCAAGACAATTACTGGGACTGATGGGGATATATCAAACAATATATTAAACATTTGATTTTAATGGGAGTTTAACCATCAACAAATGGGAAAATGATGGAACAACTATCAACGTAATGGCATATCATGGGATCTAATGGGACAATAACTAAAAACCATAGTTTGGGGATAGTGGGACGGGATAACTGTAACAAGGTGAGATAACTACAAGGTGAGGCCCTTTTTTAGTTGTGTTGTTGCGTTATAAACCCCACAAATACAATAGATTACTGCAGTCATATCCTCGTAATCAACCCGAGCTAACCAACTTGTTTAAGTCAACTTGGCTATCGATTGGGGCCGCAGTTTGTATTTTGTGTACAGCGAAAAAAGAATTTGACGAGCAAAAATAGAGATTTACCCAAACATCACATTCGGGATATTTGTTTACCAGAAAGGATGGTTTAGCCGTTTAACCAACAAAAGAAGTTGGACTTAACTAACAAAAATGGTGGTTGAACTAAGAAGAATGGGGGTTTGAGATGGTGTAACAAACAAACATGGAGTCTTAACCAGCTTTCACTCACAGGAACGGAGATTTCACTCGCGATGGGGATTTCACCGACCAAAAATTGGGGACTCAACCAAGAAAATGGGGATTCTGTCAAATGTTTGGGCGATTCTGCGGTCGGCTTCTCAATATATATATATTCCTGTTGGAAACTTGACGCTTTCTTGGTTCCTTCCGATCTTTGTTTGCTGATAAACTTTTTTGGTCCTCCCTCCCCATGTTTGTTGCTTAAATCATCTTAAATCCATCTGTTGACATGTTTCTTGGATCCATCTGTGTAGGTTCAAATTCCTGGTTTTCTTGGTTAAACCAGTTTCTTGGTTAAACCTTATTTGCACCCCATGGTTGTTGCTTAAACCCATATTTTTCCAGGCGAAGTTTCTCCGATTTGTTGGTTGAAGCGATGAAACTATCCAGTGGTTAGGAGGAAGCTGTGAAGGGAGCTACTGGTATCGTATTTTTTCCCGATCAAATGGGGAGCCAGTTGGAGCTACCAACAGTTTCCCAACCACATGATACTTAAACCATGTTAAACCACTATTTGATTCTTGCACTATCTCAGCTTCGCCACTGGATTTGGTGGCCTTAGATATTCATGAACAGATTATTCATCGATTTGTTGGTGAAACCATGATATGTGTACCATCATTGTGTTGGTAAATCCATAGATTTGTTGGTGAAACCAAGCACTATCAATAGTATAATAGTAAACACGTGGTGACCTTAGATTGTTTTTAGATATTCATCAACATAACCCATCATTTTTTTGCTGGTTGAATCCCTGTTTTTCAAAAAACAACCTCATCTTTGGCCACGGGAAGGTGGCTGACGGACATGACCAAGTTGAAGGAGCTGGGACTGGGGGTCTGTGGGTTGAGGGGGCGACTGGGGACTGGGGGTTTCACCGGCAAAACATGGAGTTTTTTGATCAACAGCGTGCGAGTTTCAATTAACATATGGGCATTTCACCAAGAAATGTGGGTTGGAGGGTTTGATTGAAAATTGAGGTATCATTCCTGAAAGAAGTGGCTATTGTCTTCCCCCAAAATGAGGGATTTCTGGTGGTTTCTGGTGCAGGACATGTTGAAGTTCAAGGAGGACACGAAGCTGCATTCGGAGTGGATGGAGATGCCACTTGGCGAAAACCCATGGGGAAATCGCTTGGGAAAATGATCTCTACATATCGAAATTGTGTTTTTTCATGGTTTTTCAACATCTTTTTCTAGGTTTTCAGAGCCAAAAAAAGACAACATCCCTGGTTCAAACCGCAGGTTTGGATGTAGCCTTTTTGGTGAACCTGAAGTTTGATGTGACAGTCATGCCTTCAAACCAACAAGAGGTAAACATGTTACATGCGCACACATATATAATTATATACAATATAATATGTATTTACATATCATAATATGTATAATTATATAATCACCACCCCTTTAAGGCTGCTTTTGAGGGGGGCAACGTCCCCCAGGTGTCGTTTTTGTGGGGAGGGTCTTCAAAATACCTTCAAAAGCTTATCTTTTCAAGGCCCCCTCCCTTAAAAACGGTGGTGATATTATATACAATATAATATATATTCTAATGTTCATGTCTCATCATACCTCAATGAAATAAAGACAGATCACATTATTGTGTATATCTACATTCATGGTGGGTATCAAATATGTCAGTATACAATGGTCCAGGAAGAGGGAAGCGAAAGCAAAGCTGGCGGCGTACGTCAAGGCCGGGTGCGGTGGTGCGCTTGAAGCGATGAGGATCCAACTAGATCAATCCCAAAAAGAATTTAGGGAATATTCATGGAATATTCATGGAATAGTGATTGAATTGGATTTATTGGGATATTAGATCAACTAAATCATTTATTGGGATTTGATGTTGATTGAATTGGATTAGTGGAATCTTATGGAATATGATGGAATAAGAAGTCCCATCCTATTCTCAAAAAGAATATGGCAACTTGCTTTGAAATTTTCATGCGCATCCCAAATTGGGCCTTTTCCGGTATCAATTTGTATATGGCGTATAGCAAAGTGATCAAAGTGATCCAGCATTTTGAGGCACATTTTGCATCAGAAATCTGCTGGAAGCAGCTGGAACCAGCGGGGTCTTCCCTAGGAGAAGTGCAACCTGGACATCGACGAGGCGGGATCAATGGACCAATGGAGGTTGATGGCTGGTAACATCATCCAAACCTCCAAGGGACTATGGAGGAATGGGGGGATCTTCCAAACCATGTTTACCGGAAAAGATATTTTTGTGAAGAGAGTGTTCTTTGTTTCAGTTTTACATAGGGTCTATGAATCAAGGCAGGGACTTTTCAAGCGCAAAGTTTTTTTTTTTAACCATGTCTGTCACGAGGGATGTGTCCCAGGACGCCTTGATTGACATCCAGATCAAGCGCATCCATGAGTATAAGAGGTCGGATCTGCGGGAAAACCGGGCTATGACATGAGGATCAAAACCGATGAAAAATACCATATTTTGGGGAATGAACATCCAGAAATCACAGTTATTTTGGTGTGAAAATCAAGGTACCAGGGTTTTGACCCATCGCCATATGGTACGAAATAAGTTTCTGTTCACATTTTTTTGTTGGACCCCCAAAAAACAGAGGGCACTAAGCCGGCCAATGACATGGTGGGTGACTTAAGAGTTTTCCAATCATTTTTCATCCACATTTTCCCGAACTTGGTGAGTTCTCCAGAATTACCAGGTCGGTGGTGGGACGTTTTCTGAAACATCTCGCAGGCAACTGATGAACATCCTGTATGTGATCCACCGCTATCAGGTTCCTGGCAGGGTACGTTCGTGGGCCTGGAATAATCAGTTGTGGGTCTGTTGCCGGGTACGGGTACTCAAAATTCAATTGGATTTAATGATAATGTTTGCAATTGATACGATATTCAAGTCTCTCTCTATCTCTCTCTCTCTCTACATGTATGTATATATATACACATATGTATGCACACTGGATAATACAGGTGCAATTAGTCGTATATGTTCACACACACACATGCATCACATAGTTGTTACAACCAGCTATCTTGATGTGAAACTAGGGTGCCGAGGTGTTTGTGAATAGCTGATGATCACCCAATCAGCTGTAGGATTTCAGGGACATTGCGTGGTTTATCCTGGATATCATCCTTTGAACACCTAATTTGTACATAGATATCGTGGGATTTGCATGGATTTGCGAATATATTCCTCTAATCCGCATCCCAATTTCCGAACTTTACTTTGCTACTACATCTGTGGTTCTTGGAAAAAAACAACGGATCCCACTTGCCCATTCCTGGTGACCCATGTCTAACGTTGGAACCTTAGAGGACGCATCATAGAGGTTGACCAGCCCTTAGTGCGTCAAGAAGGTACCAATACCGTATCAAAGCCACAGCCTTCTTTTTGTGAACCAACATATTGGTAGGTTTTTCAACCACAATTTACAGCTACCTCCGAAGTTATTTGGGCCACTTTGGGCCCAAAAACCATTGGTTCCTCTTAAAGAATCCCTGGTGCCCATCGCTCCACGCCCGCAGAATGTGCAGGACCTGAAGTCGAAATCACCCGGTGAACGAGCGAAGGTGAGAACGAAGTGAAGGGAGGGCTTGGATTTTTTTCAGGATGTGATACCCTCTAGTAAACTAACAGACATAGCTTATTTTTTGAAAATTGCTGATTTATTCATAAAAAATGATGTTTTTTCCATAGTTATGTAAACGTTTACCAGAGGGTAATGGTAGTATTGTAATTTGCCCAGATGTATCTATAGGAACCCCCCAAAAGATAGAATAGGGAATATTAATGGGATATTAATGGGATATAGTGAGAATATCATGGGGACATAATAGGGACATAATAGGGACTATACTGAAGATACAGTCTGGATAATTATTACGACCTCACTGCTTTATGATTGATGGTGAATGTAAGGGGTAACTGTCCCAAGATAGCCTTATATCAGGTTCTTGAATTATCATAACTTGGATTTGCCAAAGGTTTGAAGGTGATTGTGTATTTTCCCATTGGCAACTCTTCCCTTTTGGGGAATTTGTGAGGATTTGTTTTACCTTTATTTTTGGAGCATCTTAAGCAAATACCAGTAATGGGTGGCTTTTAGTAACCGGCAACATGGTAGAAAAGTAACACCGCACTGAAAATATCGAGGAGACAAGAAGTTACAACAGTGTGCTTTCGGCTAAAAGGCATTTTCACCTACAACAGGGGTTTAAGATAGTTTTTGGAGTTACAAGATAATCCACTTGCCCTGATATCAAATGAAATGTCATTTTGGCCATTTGTTTGGAGCAATGCAACACATTGGGGCCCAGGCAGGGGGGAATGGGATCACTCCAGGCAGGGGGAGATGGGAACCCGTTGGTGGTGCCACATTTTCGGCCATAGAAATGGGATGATCATCCCTGATGCTGCTTTTGAGGATTCGTGGCTTTTTCTTTTGGCAACTGCCAAACGGTATCACCATGGATGTGTTAACTCTTTCACAATGGTCACTCTTCGATACCATCCAAACAATGTTTAAACATGAAAAACACCACATATATAGGTAAATAGATTCCCGCAGATTTTTTGAAAGCAACATTGAAATAGCTATCCATCCTCATGTTGGTCAATCTTCATATTGGTGATGTTGTTTACATTTTACATCCCCAGATTAACTAACATTAGTAACTAATTATGAACATTATATCCCTGAAGTATAGCCATATCTAGCAACATCAAACAACTATCCATCCCATTGCCCATTGAAAAGTCAACCAACCGTCTGGAGGCCCAGAAGAGGGTGGTCCTCATTGGTGGCAAGGCGTTGGCATTGTGGATTTCAGGTCATTGGAAGTCCAGTGAACTATCAATTTACCTCTGGTAAACGTTTACATGACTCTGGAAAGATCCACCCATTTTCACTAGGTTTTCATTAACCATAAATGGGCCATTTTCCATAGTCATGTTAGTTTACCAGAGAACTATCAATTTACGGAGGTTTAAGTTTAAGGGTTTTCAACATGTGGAGTTAACCTCGATAAAAACATCCAGAGACACCAGTATTTGTTGGGTTTGACTCATAGCCAACAAACTGGATACGGGTACGGGTCAAAATTGAATACACCAACAACTAGATGATTAATATTAAACATCATGCATATATATATTATAATATATATAAAGATCTGTGGTCCCACAGGGCTTAAATTTTGACCCATCCCCATATATGGGATATTATAAACAGTATTATGTTATCTACGTTGAAGATGCGGACTTCAGACATAATTGTTGGGATTTACGCAACAAGATTGGGGGTTCGTCAGCAAGGAACGGTTTGATGAGGAACACCTGTGGTCCCAAGGAACACCTGTGGTCCCAAAGTGGTAGGTTTGCCATATCTACACTCTGGTTGTTCATCATCGCCATGGAAAATTTAGGTAAATCATCGAAGTAAATCATCGCCATGGTTTCCATAGCTATGTAACTACTAGAAAGTATATGCCATTGATTTTAGTTATATCCCATAAGATGGTTGGCTGTATTTCCATTGGATATTAGATATCCATTGGCAATATGGAATACCAACGGAATCCCAATGGATAATAATGGATACCCTCGTGCAATCAAGCATTGCAATGGAAAATCTGCCATTTATATTCATATATACATGAAAACATGTAAACACCTCCATTCAGTTCAAGGATTTCCAGACACGTTTGATTACCAGAGGTTTTTCATCCATCATGTTCAAAGAACTCCCATAACTATTCCAGTCTCATCCCACTGTGAAACACCATTATTATCCCATAAATTTGCGATGTATGTCCCATAACATAACCTTGGGTTGTACCCCAAATCTATATCCATATGAAAAGCTTCTCTGGATGCGATCTATACCTTGGTCATCATCCGAAATTGAAAGGCCTTATTCCCAATGAGGGTTGATGAAAATGGGTACGATGTAGGGACCCTAAAAGTGATCAATCGGTTGGTTCATAAGCCCATTAACCCTAGTTATACTAGTTATACCAACAGTTGTACTAGCTATATCCATTAACCCATCATATCTGTTTGAATTACCATAAACCCTAGTTTTACTGAAGTGATGTTTACCAACGGGGGCCTCACCTTGTACCCCTTTTCGTTTTTCGGGATGATGCAGCTTCAACGACTCTATTTGTGACAGGATTAATTAAAATGGACCAAGAAAACCACCCAACATTTACATCATGTGAGTTGGGAATGAACATGAGGTACCCCAACCAATTTTCCCAGAATTGGTGAGAAACACTTGCAGGCAGCCCCTCCATATTTACTGGCAAAAACTGATGGCTTCCGCTGAAGATTTTCCCAACAAAACGAATCCATTGACTTTTGTGTTGGAAAACTCACCAGCCTCCACATGACTGGTGTCTAGGCAGCCTCTGCCTACGTGAATGCGAAGATCATCATCAAACTCATCAACAACGTTGGCAAGGCGACATGTGAAGGGACAATGGGATGATTTCAGGACTGAGATCTAGGTGATCTCCAACTTTTCATCTAGTTTCTGCTAAAACCATGACTTCTTTGGCCCGTGGTTCTGATCAGGGCAAACTGGGATGGTCATCCCCAATCCACCAATTTTTGGGGACCACTGAGGTCATCAACAACGACCCCGACACCGGGAAACTGTTGAAGGTGGCCTTCGCACCTCGACGACACCAAGATGGGGAGATCGAAATTTCGGCTTCAGAGATGGAGAAACTCCCGAAACTTCCATATGGTGATCAGCCTATTTTTCGATGGAACAAAAATCTGAACACCATTATTTGTGGATAGTTTCATATATGTTCATATACCATGTGGTTATTTAACATAGCCATGGAAAATCCACCCATTTTTTATAGGTAAACCATCTATAATGGGCCATCGAAAAACCATGGCGAACTGTTAGTCATAACCAGGGCGGGTATTTCCATATGGAAATTTCATGGACATCAGAAATCCCATGGCTGCCATGGCCCATCTCCGGTGATTTGTAGCGAGGTGCCCAACTACTGCGTCTCGGCGGCGCAAGTCATGATCCCAGCCTCGGACATCTCGGAGCACATCTCCACGGCAGGCGCTTCGGAGAAGATGGGGGGAAAATGGGGGGGAAATCGTAGGAACATGGGGGGAAATTCTTGGGAACATGGGGGGAAAACTGGAAAACATAGGGAAGAAAAGGGCTTAACTATGCCTAGTTATGCTTCATGATCTTTCTAAGACAAATTGGGGTTGAACTAATCAAAGTAGGGGGATGTTGGCAGATGATCAATGAGTGGTGAAACAGATACATAGGGAGTCATCACAAAAATGGTGAACATTTCAGGTTTGTGAGATTTTGTGATTTCAGTATTCTGACACTTTTTTTGATCAGTAGCGGCTGTCTGCTGAAGAACATTCACGAATGAAGCCTCCGAAATTACCCACGGGTTCGATGATTTTCTACATCCGTATTGGATAGTGACATCCGTGGTATCATCTATAGTGGATTTTCCACAGTCAACCAGAAGAAAAAATCTGGCATAGCAGCGCCCTGCACGTCACTTGGCTTTTCCAGGTACTGAAGCCAGTGGCACTTCCAACATGAAATTCGTGATGAACGGCGGCCTCATTGCTTCTCGCCTGATGTTTGCCAAGGGCTGGGTGGCAGGTGGCCCAGGCCCCATCATGCCCCTGGGCCCCATCTGTCCGAATCTGTCCCCTGATGAATTACTCCCCATATGGAGCTCCAAAATGCATAGATTCAATAGTAAATCAAGGTTTCGTTTGGGGGCATTTACTGTAGTATTACATAAGAGGAATGGATTATACCCTTCCTTTAGTGCGAAAGTGGTTGAAAGTGGACTTTTATTGCTCATGATCACTGGTATGGATTGGTATGGTATGTAGTGAAGTCACTGCTGCAGACCGAAGTGGAACATTCGCACAGCTGGATTCGATGCGAGGCTGACACTACTTAAGATTTCCATAGATTTCCCATGATGAAATCCGCGTTGCTGGTTAACCTCTGGTAATTTAACGTAGCTATTGAACATGGCCATTTATAGTGGATTTACCCATTGAAAATGGTGATTTTCCATAGTTATGTTAGTTTACCAAAGGGTAACCTCCCCCATAGATTATGCTTTTATGGTTATCATCCTCAGCTCTGAAACATCAATGGACTTTGATAGAAACCACAACCGTTCGAGTGGTTGAACCAAGTGTATTATGGTCATAATCATACTGATATCCTTTTGATACCATTCTTGCACTATACATGACTGGTTACATAAGTTATATATACGGTATAACTTAGTAGTGGTTTCATAGACATCACTGCAAGAGACGCGCTCACTCCAAGCCCTGTTAGCCATGGCCAAGTCAGAGGTGGGTACCATGGATGGTGCGAACATCGAGATCCGTGAGGAATGCGGTGGCGCGGCCCAGTGGTTTTTTGTTGCAAGAAATGAGGCTTGAAGCAGCGAAAGCAGGGTTTCAATCAAACAAAAAAGGGGGATGAACCATGACAGAGACTCAGAAATGTAGGCGGGATTGGCTTCCAATCTGTGAAACTTGCGTGCAGTGCACCGTAAGATTCGGGGTTACACAATTTCATACAGACCTGTTTTCTTATTTCAGTTTCTGGGGCTTCGAACGGGAGGCATGCAACGCAGCAGTGGATGCTAGTGTGGTCCAAAGGTTGGGGAAGATGCCCTCAAAAGCATGACTGATTTTCTGATTTTCCTGCCTTGAAAGTAATAAACTGGTAAACCCAATAAGAAGGGACTGTTTTTTTTTTGGTGCAACAGCAACCAGTATGTTTTCAGGCCATGGTGTTTATCCAGCTTCTACTGGTGTTTTTGTAACAGTGATGTTTATTGCAACAGTTCCCCGGTGCTTTTTTTACAACGGTTCTGACCGCTGTTTTTTGCAACAATTCCCCCTTTTTTTTGCAACGGTTTGCTGGTAGCAGTGGCGGTAGTAGGTGGTAAGTCATATGTTGTAGGTGGTTATATAAGTAGTAGGTTCATCGGTGGTAGGTAGTATAGGTATAGTGGGTGAGCAGGTAGCAAGCTAAGCGCAAAGTGCTCCTGTTGCCTGCTTTGCCGACCGTTGCGGTGGTGGGTTTGTTGTTTTGATCGGGCCGAGCGGGGTGTTTTTGAAACGGTGGGCTGGTAGCAGTGGTGATAGTAGGTAGTAGATGGTAGTAGCAGGTCGTATGTTGTAGGTAGTTAGTTAGTAGGTACTGTAGTAGGTCGTAGTCCGTAGGTAGTTTACCACTGCAAAAAACAGATATTATAGTGTGTATTAGGTCGTGGGTGGTAGGGAGGTGGGTAGCAGGTGGCAAGCGCAAACAACAGCAGCGTGTTTTGATACAACTGGGCATTGTGGAATTAGTTTGGCAGGGGGGGGTTAAGGGAGAGCGCACCGCCTCGCCCGCATGCGCAAGGTAAAAAACGTCAGCACCACCAGCATCAGCAGCTGCACCCCTTCAACCCATGCAAAGAAACATCGCTGACCGTCGCAGAAAATTGCCGCCGCCGCCGCTGCTGCAGCAGCAGCAGCTGCTGCTGCAGCATTATCACAAGACCCACCCGCAGCCCGCACAGAAAACACCACTTACCATCGCAGAAAACACCGACCGTCGCTGAAAACACTTTCCAACTGAAGCCTAAAACACCGCCAGCAACGGCAACCCGCGCAGAAAATACCTTTCCAAGCAGCAGTTGCGAAAAACATGGGTTACATGACCAAAAAACACGCAACCTGTGTCAATAAGAAACGTGGGAGACCCAATAGCAATACCCTCTGGGAAACTAACATAGCTATGGAAAATCACAATTTTTAATGGGAAAATCCACTACAAATGGCCATTTTCAATAGCTATGTTAGTTTACCAGAGGGTAAATTGGAAGGTAATCATGGAACATGGGGAATTCACCGGGAAACATGGTGGATTCTTGGGATATAATTCTGTGGATTCAACGAGATGTTTCTCATCCAAAACTAGGGTCGACGAAATTAGGTACAAGGTGGGTTATAAGTTGGTTTCCAAATCCATGAACCATTAGATTCCTTAGATATTTCATTAACACATAACCCCTAAAATATACTACCATTATACTACCATATAAACCAACCTGGCTATCGTTTGGGGATGTGGAAGGGTGACCTGTGGGTCTGAGGTGAAGACACCATGTTCATCTTCGGCTGCTTGGAGCATGAGGCCACGTCTCGTGACGGTTTCAGCACCGAAGGGTGCGGGAGGCTGTTACGAAAAGGGTGACTTCACCCAGCAACAAATGGTGATTTGAGCTGCAACAATGGTGATTTTAACATATTTTAACCACAACAGTGGGGTGTAATTTAGTGATTTTGGGGATGGATTATTTTTGGAATTATTTTTGGGCTTACCGCAATACACACTATTGTTGGCTGATATCCCACTTACTCTACTGCTCATTCTTACGGCCTCAATCATCTTATCATCATTTAGTGTTGACAACATATGATAAAATCATCGTTTTTGATTGGTTTGTTGGCATTGGGAGTCGTGGGAAAATCTCCAAAAAAACTACATGCCTCTCCATCCTGATTATTTTGGAGGTTGGTTGGATCTTATTCCATTGACTGCAAACATGGGCTTAGCTTACATCATCATGTTTTTCTGGTTTCACGCATTGTTGGTTTCGGGAAATTCCCACCCCTTACCGAAAATAGATGTTTAGGAATTTTCCATAGTTACATCATTCCACATCATTCCACATCATTGGGGTTACACTGCTAAAGGCCAAAATAGATGTGGAATGATGCGGACAACACCCACGAGTTTGATCATTTTCCGAATGGTTGCGACACCATGGCTGCCATCCACGTTTTTTTTTGTTCGTTTTTCCAGGGGGTACTGTGGATGGTTGTGAAATCCTGCACCTGTTGGTAGATGGCTTATCCCATTACAATCCCATTATATCAATGGGAATTCCAGGATCCTAAAATGGAGGTACTGTACCATATAAGGCCATATTTTGTGGGGATATTCCCTTACATAGGCCTGACTTATATAGGCCTTATATGTGGAATCGGTACCTCCAATGAATCGGTTCCTGAAATGGCCGTTGATAATCCCAAATGTTTCATAGGAATCCCAAGAGTTACCCTGCCTGGTGCAGGATCTCGCACCCCTCCCGCCAGGTGTCCCAGATTGCCTCTAAGGCAAAGAGTGGGCTGGGCTGCCCAGTGGAGTTCACTGGTGGATTTCATCCAGTAAATAAACTTGCACTTTGCTATGGAAAATGGTTCATTTATAGAAACATGACCTATTAACATGGAGTTCTTTGATAGTTATGTTACAAGTTATGTTAGTTTACCAGATGGTAAGAGTTAACTCGCCATGGAAATAGGTGACGTAAATAGCTTCATTAACCATTGTGAACCATTAATAGTGGTAACTAGTTCTATTCACTATTCACTCACTATGGTGAATGATGGTAATAGTTAATCTTCGTGGATCACCTAAAGAAAAACATATTAACCATTAATGCTGGCGGTGAATAGGTAACCATGAGTATGCTTAACCATAAAATAAGCATAATGCTTGATTTCATGGTGGTTAATTTCATGGGCCATGGTGACTTTCATGGCGATTCAACCCCCAAGGTGGCCCAACATTGGAGATACCCTCCGAAATTTCACATGTGGCTTGCTGGAAAATCATCCATTTACAGTTGATTTTCCCGTTACCCTCTGGTAAACATGCAAAAAAATATGGAACATCACCATTTTTGATGGGTAAAACAACTACTGTATAAATGGCAATTTCCAATAGCAAACTGTTAGTTTACTGGAGGGTAAGACCTTCATTTTGTTTGTGGATTTCACAGCTAGCCATGTTTGACACTAGAGGTCATATTACAATGTCGTGCCCCAAATCGTTATCGAAGTTGCTTTCTAACGCGGCGAACTCGGGGTTTCTCGTAAATAGTTCATGGGGGTTATAAACCAAATTGCAACTGGGGGGTGCCGCCTTCCAGGGTCAAATTCTGAACATTAGAACATTGGGACAAGTTGCTGATTTGATGATCTGGGAGAATATGTACATATATAGACCCTGGATGTGCATCAAGGTTAATAAGTGGTTTGGAAGCCAGATATAAAATTGAGGATATACCACATGCTCTGTACATGTGTGTATATGTATGTATGTGTATATGTATATATATATATGGCTAACAACAATGGTGGTTGACCACTTCCTACTGTAAGTGGGGATGCGCATGCGATCGAAGAATCCAAGATTTGGAGAGCTGAGATCCCTGCTGGATTTTCCGATTTTGAGCTGAGAGATTGCTGCAAGCAAATCCCTTCCATTCAATCCCATAAAATATCTCAAAATCCCATTGAACCCCATCAAAGCCATTGGACACCACCATGATTCCCATGATTTTTGCCATTATATAAATCCCATGAATATCCCAGCAGGCTATCCCATTAGAGCCCATTAAATCTTATTGAATCACCAGTCCCCTTATATCTCCATGCAAAATCATACATCCATTAAATGTTTCGCCCATATTTTTGCTGCCGAACCTCGCCCCTTTTTTGGCTGAGGCATTATCCCATTGACCAGCGGCTGCAGAACGTCTTCCAGGCCTCAGCCGGAAAAAAGCCGAATCGGAAGGTCAGCAGTTTGAATCGGAGAAATTGGAAGGTCCTGGGTTTACCATGGTTTACCACATTATTCGGGTTGCAAAGGACCATATTCAGTCAACAGTGCCGGCTGGTCTTCGCTTTTTTAATGGGATGTATAGTATGAGAACATTTAGGAAATGTTCAAGATTGGGAGGAATGGGATTACCTTCTGGTAAACTAACATAACTATGGAAAATCAATGAAAATCACCATTTTTTTAAATGTTAGTTTACCAGAGGGTAGGCACGCCCCCCAAGTTTTGTGCTCCGTTTTGGGATCCGCAGGTGATCCGCAACGGCGACTTCTCGCATGGGGAACCTGAGGCGGGTTTCAGCTTGGGGATTTTTGGGCATTGGTGGCACCATCGTTTTCTCGGAAAGCACATTTTGGTGAACATCCGGACACATGGTTTAGGGATGTTTAGGGCGGTGTTCACCAACCAGGTATTTCTAGTTGGCAGATGCCTGGCTTCAAAACTTTTGCTGCGCAGCTGAAATTGGAATGTGTTTTTTTCGCTTTCTTGAAGGCTTTGGTTTGCGCCATCAGTGTAAGGTGTCAGTTCAGTGTTTTTGACCATGCTGTGCCCAAATCATTCATATGCATGGAGTTTGGTTGCAGGCTGCACCCGTCGAACATATGCGAATATACACACATGTGCTTATATGCGCAATGCAGGTTCATGTTCCAGCCATTGACACAGATTCTGTCAGTTTGTTCACCCCATGGCCCCATGGCCTCACTTATTGGTTTCCAACTAGGGTTTCATCCACAAAGCAAGGGGCCGGTTGTCCCCAGCAAACTTTAGGAGGGACGTCTTACTTTAGCTCTTAGTTCTTGGGAATGATGTTGAACCCAGTCACCACCCCAAAAGCAGCGGCTGGCAAATCATCATCATCATCATCATCATCATTATCATCATCATCATCATCACAGTACGTGTGTATATATATATATATAAACATACTGATATACATGGGTTGTTGGTTCCTCATGTGCATGCCAACATCATGGATATAACCACCAACGAAGGAATGTCAACACCATTAAAACTGATACCAGCAACACTCACTCTAATTTTTTCCTGTATTTTACATGTAGATGCCCCCGAAGGGGTTTCAACAAACAAACAACACCAAATTCGGTTTTCATTGTACACCTTGACCAGCACCAAAAATTGAATCGTCGGGTGTTCCTCTGCATGTGACAGCTCAAAATGCCGGGTACACTGACACACACCCAACAGAGCATCGACATTACCAGCATGGAAAATCCCGAATTTGTGAGCGTATGGATTTTTTCTTCCACATGGTTCTGAGTCGGGTCTTACTCAATACCAAATTTCGCAGGGAAAAAACACATTTTTTTGTTGGCTGAGCTTTGATGTGACAACCGCCACTTTTCAAACGGTCAACTCCTTTTCTGAACCCCCTGTAATTTGCCAGTGCCCACTGTCACGTTGAAGTGCCACAGTGTAACCTTATTAAGCCACCCCCAAACTAACAAATGAACATAGGGTTCAGCTAGGTTGTTTTTGTTTCACCCTAAATTGAAACAACCCCACACCGATTAACAAAAGGGTTCTCTCCAACAAAAACTGTTGCTCCTTGGTTTGACCCATTTGGTTGATGCTTCCAAATATTTTAACATGTATCTTTTTGTTTCGCATGATGATCCAACAAATAACATTCATATTTTTCCGCGGTGGCTCAACCCTTATCACTCCCCTTATCACCAGTCCAAACATAACTCTAGTCTATGGATGGGTAGCCCCAAGTAATGTGGTCTTTTCTTTCACCAAATCATGCTTTCCCCTCAGACACCGTCAGGTTGTTGTTATTATTCCATTAAATTGATTTCTTTTGTTTTTTTCGCATTAATTCCAGCTAAAAACTCGTTGAACCCCATTGGAACAGGACCATTATTCCTATGAAATTTCCCATTAAGTCTCATAGAATTATACATCAAATTCCATCAAATATCGAACTTACAACATCTCCATTTTTCCAGATCATTCCCCTTTTTAAAAAACACACACGACTGAAGACACCACGACCGTTTCCCAGAGACTTTCTCACCAGGCAACGGCGGAGTTCTGCTCCCTGGTGGACCGACTCTGCAACATTCAAGCCGCTGGCACTTGGGAAGGCACGGGAGCTGTGGAGTCGACCAAAAATTGGGGATTACCAGAGGGTACCCGGCCTGGTAAACATACAAAAAACAATGGAAAATCACCATTTTTAATAGGTAGATCAACTATTTCTATGGCAATTTTCAATAGCTATGTTAATTTACCAGAGGGTACTTGTAGGATTAATGTGGACGGTGAGAATGGGAAGATGATAGAACTTAACCTAAGGATGGGGATGTCACCAACAGTTCTGGGGATAAGTGGGAAATGATGGTTTTGCAATGGGATATTAACCGATTTAGTATTTATAATTTTAGGATATGAGTTGGGTATATGTCTGGTGCCACAGTTTGGAATCACAAAGTTGGTGAACATCACTGACATAACGAGCTTATGTTAGATATCTCAAACTGGTTCATGGGAGATATACAACAACTGGGGGACACCACCTTACAGAACCAGTGGGCTTGGAATAAAAATGTGGGTTTTATCCAACAATGGCGAACATATGGTGACTTAACGGAGAAAATGACAAAAAACGGCGATTTTGAAGCGACAAACATGGGGCTTCAGATTTTACACATCCAAAAGCGGCCAAGATTTGGGATATTTGGGGCTCACCCTATCAAAACGGAGGTTGAAGACGATTTGACCGATCCGGAATTTGTGGTTTACCCTCTAGTGGCCTAATGTGGATGCAGATCAAGTCATATGAAATCCTTGGAGGCGAAATATGCGAACAGATCTCGAGAAAAGGTGAAATTGTTCGCTTTGTGTCTTTTACTTTGCCAAGATGCATATGTCTGATATACGTATATATATAATATAATTTATATATATATATATAATATATATATATATATATCTTTGGGTGATTACTAAGGTTTTCCCATTGTTTCCTTCCTGCGACGATCTAGGCGAAGCTTGTTTGGATAATTTATAAGTTACTCGTAGCTTGAATCTATGGTGAGCTTAAACTGTGTGTAAATTCTTTCAGCCGCTTTGACTATTCAACATGAATACAAACTGCCAATCCAGCACGTCTAATCGTTGGGAATTCATGCAACAAGTTCATGGTTGTCATCTTGATGGAGCAACAAGTTCATGTTAACTTCCGCTGGAAGTTAGCAACCGTGGGAACTACAGTATTGTACCAAAAAACATGAACTGCGTGGAAACTTGGCATAGAATCTGAAAACGGTGATTGCTGGCAGAAAAATCAAACGATTGATCGTCCTGACGTGATTCTTTGAAGTCAGGACGAGATATGCATGAAGAGATACGTAGCTTTTTCATGGTACATCTAAGCAACAACCTTTAGCAACGAGCATTTGAGGGCCTGAATTCTAAATAGCTGTGCTTGGAGGGTCTTCCCACTTCTTTGAGAGTGGATAGTAACCATGCTCCACTGCGGTTCCCTGCGAAAAAGGGGTTTGCCCACCTACATCTTGGAAACCCGCTTTTGTAAGTCCTGTATATGACTTAACTAACGTGGACATATTTTCAAAGCGACCCATAGATGTAGCTATATGATCTCCATCTCGTATATAATACCAAAAGCGCAGCCTAACATATGTTTTACATTGTACATAGCATGATCAGATTATTATAGTTTTTTTTCTTTGTTTTTTTTTCAAACCACACATATATCTTGGATCTATAAAATATTTATAAATATTTAAGATTTTTGTAAACATTCACTCATGTACCCAAAATATTCACAATATGAACAGATCTTGTGGTATATATATATATATACATACATCATTTTATATTTTGGTTTTTGTGGGGCTTTCGATCGCGTGTTGAATATTTTTTTAAAACACTTAGCCCTCTCCGTTTCAAAATAGTAAATTAGTCAAAACATATATTTAAATATACACATGTATTAACCATGTTGTGATAATTTCATGCTAGGTTTTTTGCAAAGTGAAACATGTTTGCAAAAAAATCATTTTAGTATGAAATATCGAATACGTACTCCAGTTTCAGAATGCCTCATACATATGTGGGTGGATTCAGCAAGTTATACGTAAACATTTTTGTCTTGTTTCTAAAAAAAATGATACTAAACACTAATTATCATATATATCTACTAATCACATCACCATCACCATCCAAAATCTGGATCTTCCTAGATTTTCCTATCCCTGTGCCCTGCGCCACCACACGCCACCTCACGTGTCAGGCGACAAATACCTGGTGATCAACGACTTCCCGTCCTTCGTCGACGCGCAGAACCGGGTGGACCAAACGTACGCGGACAAGGCCAAGTGGTGCAAACTGAGTATCCAGGTGCCTTGCCGTGGCGGGTGGGGTAAACTGCTCCAAAAAGGGGGACACGGGGAAACCCGTTCGAAAATGGGGTAAACATGCCACAAACGTGGAAAACCCTGCGGTTTTCGAAAATGATTTGCATTCATGTCGGTTTTCCACATATTTTTGTATGTTTACAGGGCCGTAAATTTGATTTAAACGGGATATAACCATGATGGGAATTAGTGGGAACTCAAAGGGATATGAAATGTCTCAGAGATTTAATGGAATATCAATGGCATACAATGGGATACATAACTGACATATTCTTGCTGTTTGTGTGTCTGGAAATGGGAGATCAGCAGCCCCAAAGGTTGGCTTTATGATTTCACTGGGAAAAATCGAAAAAAAATCGTGGGTACGGTATGATATCTTGGTTGCTGGGGTACAGCTGGTTCAGGGAGAGTATCGTTATACACGAACCCCTCAACTGCAAGGGATGCACAGTTTGGCTGTTTCTGGGGGTTGAATTGGGGATTCAATGGGAAGTGGTGGGAATTTACATGAATTTAAACCATTTTAGGGAATTTGAAAGGGAATTATGTAATGGGAATTTCCTGGGAGTTTATTGAAATGGATTTCAAAATTCGATGCTGACTATCAGACTATCATCTGGACTCCCAGTCATAGTCATCGGATAACGATCTCACCTCTGCATTTGGTAAAAAATGGTGGTGAAATGGGGAACATTGAAATTTTAATCCCACTTTGGATAAGTTTTTGCCACATTCTTGTTTGGTTGATGGGTATGCTAAAATGCTTGCAACGCATGGTGGACATTTTCATGCATCCTTACTGAGATTAGACCCATCAAAAAGCTAGCTAGTACATCTTTCCATGATTCTCCGACAACGGGATGGGTCAATTAAGCTATTAAACAGTACCATGTTATACCATGTTTGGGTTAACATCACATCCATTCACCATAACATCACACCCATTCACCAATTAAATCCATTTTTTTGCTATGACTTAGAATACCATAGAATACCAGGGATTTTGACCCATCTCCCGTGCGTGGCGTGACCGTCCAGGCCGCGTCCAGTATGGCGAAGTTTTCCACGGATCGTACCATCAAGGTCACCATATCTGGGGATGGGTCAGTGGGCCTAGTGTTACCATATGGTGACTGTGGGGGAAGAAGCATCCACAATATGCCATAAACATCCATAAATATTTTTTTTTTGGGTAGCGTTTGGATGGGTTGGATGGGTTTTGACTGCCAAATTGGTTGTTACTTACCAGATTGTGGATGGTTGCGAAATATTGTGAACAAGTTGATAAATGGTAAACACCCCATGATTTTTTAAAGGGTTTCTACCATCCAAAACGGTGCAGGATTTCTTACGCAGTATGAAGTCTCCATAATAATGGATGATGATGTTTGGGTTTGGACTCAACCGTGGCTAGCTAGAGAACTAGCCACGTTGATGAAACCCTGTTGGTAGATATGAATGGGAATCAACAAAAGCCAACCAGATAAACCAAGATATCAAGTATCTAAGATTAAGCACAAAAAGTATGTGATGTAACATGACCTGTCTAGAAAACACGTGGGAGATGTAAACTGTAATATATGGGGTTTCCATGGCACGGATCCAGCAGCCACGAAGGATGTACATGGATACTTTCTTGGCAACAGGATGTATATGACCCACAACCATTTTGGTAACCGACAAGTCGAGGCCACGAGGGCAAAAACGGGAATTTTATTCTTGGAACACCATGGCCATTTGCATTCTATGGTGCGGCCACATGAATGCATAACATGCATGAATATATTTATATGTTTGACGATTATCAAAATTGTTCTGACTATATAATTCATAGTATATATATATACTGATTTGACTATATACATTTATATACAAAAATACACAGATATTTATGATTATGATGCTGAATATTAATAGATACGATTATATATATATATATTATACGCACTAATTCAAACTGATTTTAGCAACACCATACCCCGTTGATATTAAACACCACCATCCAATGTTCCCGGTCACATGTGTTTCATCCCAAAGATTCATCAGATGTTACCAAACCGTCTCTACATTTACAACCCTATCTAAGTTGGGCCCAAAACAAAGGATACCCACCTGGAAATCCAGAGTTGTTTTTTTTTTTTTTGTCAGGCCACTTTCAAAGTTTCAGAATTTCATGCAACTTCCGTTAGTGCCACTTTTTTGCCAATTCAGGGTGGTGCCCCTCGAGTGCTAAGGTGGTTTATAATCCACATGAACTAGTTCATATCTACCAGAAAGTTAAGTTATTGGAGTTTTTTCAACCAACCTTCTGCCATGGTTTTGGACCATGGCAGTACCCCAAGCACTGACAGGAGTACGCGGAGGTCATCTGGGGCGTGAAGCCAGCACCAAGACCCCTGGAGAAGCCACGCGGATGCAAAACTGGTGGTTTCACCGAAGAATTTCTTCGAAAACTGCTGATTTTACCTGCCAAAGATGGTGATTTTACCTAGCAAAGATGGTCATTTTGCAAGCAAATATGCTGGTGGTGTTTTTTGTGATGTGTTTTTGCCAGCAAAAGCATGGTGATTCTTGTTCAAAAAGAAAACACGGTGCTTGTCTCAGCACAAATTATGACTTTATGAGCAAAGATGGGGGTTTTAAAAGAAAGGATGGTGATTTCAATGATGATTTTTCCAGCAAAAATTACATGCAAAGGTGATGAATTTGCCTGCAAACAGGGTTATTGTTTGAGAAAGAACTGGTGATTGCCAGCAAAAATGAACACTTTACCAGCAAAGGTTGTGTTTTTATATGCAAAGATGCTGATTTTTTCCAGTAAAGATGGTGATTTTTACCTGCAAAGATTCCGTGATTTTTTCAGAAAGAAATGGTGATTCTACTTGCCAAACATGTTGGTCTACCTGTCTAAGATGTTGAAACATGGCGGTTTTTCAGATACCAAATCAGCCGATGAACCGCAGTGGGATATAGCCCGAAGAGATATCGGCCCTTGAAGAAAGTGTGCTTGGATGATCCTGGAAGTTCAGGTACCTGGTGGTTAGTAAGTGGATTTTTCGCCAAAGATCTTCCAGTTGTGGTTGGGGTGCTATTCGCAAAAAAATTGACCCTTCTGTGCAGCGAAGCTGAGGTAATAAACGGCAACTGCGACCACCGCGACCACGTCGCGGGGTGTTCCTCCGGGTGTTGGGTTCAGGTGATGGACTGAAATAGTTCCTGTGTTTGTTTCAGAATGGTTTGGTTTTCACAGAGACTGAACCTATACTGCCTATGCTATATATATATATTTGTATTTGTGTGTGTGTGTTTGTTTCCTATGGTATTCCAGATCTTTTTAAATTTGGGCAACCAGCAGCTCCTTGTTTTGGAGTCTTGTTTGTGCGAGACTCCAAGGGTGCTGCGGTGTACGGTGAAACATTGCCCACAGCGAAGGCTTACCGTGCACCTGTGATCTTTTGATGAATTATTTTCCGCGCCGAGTTCCACCTTTTCAGAATCAGGTGTTCCGCGGCGTACGGTCGCTCATGCCGTTTTTGGCGAGGCCTCACCCGAGTCAGTGTGTAGGCTAAGGAGCGGTATCTCTCGACAAGCCAGCTTCAATGGATGGTGTATTATTGGATTATTGGATTGTGGGGAAATATGGGAAGCATCCATGATCCATGAAACTTCCAGATCATTGGCAGCATGTTTTAGCTTTGTTTTCCCGTCGGGTGAGAGTTTCATCGCTGGCGCAGTTTCATCGACCGAGTAGATTGAAGAAAGCATCATAACTTGCGCACAGAGGACACATCACGTGCCCTTCGGCGCACAGATGGAAAGCTCCGTGTGCGGGACCAACAGAGGGCAGTGCAAGTGCAGAAATTGCGGGTGCGCTGAGGTTTTGGTCTCTGGGCTGGTTGGGAGCTGACTGGTTGTGATTTTTGGTGGAGTTTTGGTTGGTTTAGGAGCTGATGGAACTCTGAAACATTCTGAAACCCGTTGGCCGTTGGTAAGCTGGACAAAAGCACAAGGTGGAAACGAAGCTTCCATTGTTGTTTTTGAATTTCTGTGGTTTTCTTGTACCTAAGACTATAGTATATTAACCCCGAATAGAAGGTCATTTACCATAATTACTATCCTTGGATAGTTTAGATTTGGATTTTATTTTTGTATCCTTTTCGGGTGAAGCTGCTGCTTAAGCGTTTACATCGCCAGGTTGCTTGAGAGAAGCTGGGGTGTCCCAGGAGACGGTGGAATCTGGGTTTCATCTGGTGTGGATGAGGAGTTTTTGTAACCCCCCAAAAAGAGAGATAACCGTCACTTATCCGTGATTTATCCGTATGTTGGAGTAGGCTTTTCTCTATCTCAACTTGGGGAAGTTCTACTCACTATAATATTAGAGCTTGCACCACATGCGGCTCTTTCCGGAGAAACGTCTTTATGTAAGCGAGAATTTGCGCACGAAGCTCCTGGAGATATCCCAAGGTGATTTTTTGAACTCGTGACCTAAAAATGACCAGGAATCCAATAGGAACATGACTGTGGTTTACCCATAAATTTTGGTGATGTATTAGGAAAGCCCATGAAAAACCTTAATGTTTCACAATCATGTTCACTTTTTGGTAAATATAACCTATAATATCCTATAATGTTCACGACTTACAATATATATAACCTATAATATCCTATAATGTTCACCCTTGGAAATGACTTACCAATGGCCCCACATAAATGTTGGTGAAAAGCATGGAAAAGACATCAATTTCGCGGTAAAGCAAATCGGGTTTGGGACTCATGTAACTTGATATGGGCAATCACAAGAAGGAACCAGTATGTCTTGGTCATTTTTTTTTAAAGGGAGCTTGAATTCTAACTCAGCAAGAAACAACAAACCGCCAACTTGAACTCTCGGCCATTCGAAGTGTCATTTTTATCCCAAGAAGTTTGGTTTTGGAGGATCATTCCAGTTGCTGGTGGTTGTGGTTGTGGGACACAACCCAGTTATCAAATGGGAGAACCCAGGAATCAGGGACTTCTTCACCAGTGTTATTTCCTGCGATTCCTGGGACGATCCTCGAAGTAACTTTTTGATGGTCCCATCGGCCTCAAACGCCCAATGAAACCCATGAAGGGTACCCTGGGGCAAACGAACAAAACGATGTGGCACACTGACTCAAGGTTTCCCTAGGGAAATGATCGACATTCATGGTGGGTTTTCTACATCTAAACCTTTACATCAGGGTACCCATTGATGCTGGCTCATGCTTGAAACCATGGTTGAAACGGGTTGAAACCCAGGATCCCAGAAAATTGCCGGAAGATTTTTGCATTTCCACTGCCAGATCCAAAAACACCCAAAAATGACTCACCCCCTACTGTAGATGGTTCCAGAGATGTGTCATTTCACTCTGGAAACCATGGTGTTTCGTTTTTTTTTCCATATCGGATGGGGATGGGGTTACCCTCTGGTAAACGTTTACATAACTATGGAACATCACCATTTTTAATGGGAAAATCCACTATAAATCACCATTTTCAATAGCTATGTTAAATTACCAGAGGGTAATGGCGATGGAGTTACTGTAAAATACGGGTGAGCCATGGATACCAGCTAACCCTATGATGAGCCGGGCAGGGGTGTGCCATGGTCAGAACTTGTGTGAAGTGTTTAGTATTGGAGTATGGTCATCAATCCATTCATAGGAATTCCTATAGTATCAGTACATCCATTCCTAAGAATCCCTAGAAATGGTTGGAGTATATATGATCGACTATACACCATGTTTTGACCCTGGCACATATGACATGTCAACTGATCAGTGTACTGATGAAGTGGCAATAGATATTTATAATACACACATAGGTTTAAAAACATCCAATTCAAAACCTATGCCATCAATCATCCACTGACTAATCCATAATTGACTAGTACTTCAGCAACCAGTGTTTTATGGCACCCCAAATTGCCAGTTGTGGATTTTTGGATGAATTTCGGGGGTCCAGTGGTAGCTTAAGGTCGCCGCCGTGACGGAAGCCACTACTATTTTTCGGCCGGGGCCGAGATCACCTGGACGGATGAAAGTGATAAGATGAAAACGACCAATTATATATATATACATCTGGTTGGTGGTTTCAAACACTTTTTATTTTCCATAATATATGGGATAATCCTTCCCATTGACTAATATTTTTCAAGATGGTTAAAACCACCAACCAGATATATGGTTATGGGTCAAAAGCCTGGTACCCTAGCCAAACGGTACCCTAAGTCATAGCTGGTGAATGGATATTTTCCCAATCATGTGGCAATTTCATAGGGTTTTGACCGTTTTGATCCCTGAGGTGGGTTCATAACCACATACCTTCCCAGCAATTCCCATGGCTGGGAACTCCACATCAAGAATGGAGGTTTCAGCTGGCAAATCATCGCACTGAATGGAAGATTTTCAACTGCCATGTTTGATTACCAGAGGATATATATATATAAAACACCTATATAGTACTCGTAACCTGCAAGTTGAGATAGAAGGAGTAAAATCCTACTAAAATTGTGATGATTTACTTTTATATACTTTTCCATTTTTTTGGCGTACTAGTACATGTATTATATGTATGTATCGTGCACAGGATATTATGTACTGTACATGTATCTGTATATGAGATTCTGTGGGTTCGTCTCAACATGGAAAAGTTCCAGTTCGAAAAGGTTGCTGTTATTAGCTTCTGAAGCTTTGTTCATATATGATCATCAATCCAAGAATCGTCACAACTATAAAGTAAAGTCACTAATGGATTACAATACAATGCATTTGTTCTTAAGTGATTTCGACTAGTTCCATTTGTCAATGAATTTATCCAATCAGTAACTACTGTAGGGAAAGCCCCTCGGTTGTGACGCGGAAATTTCCCTCGGATATGACGCGGACGCGTTTCCTCGGATATGAAGCGTGCCCTCGGTTGTGACGCGAGGTGTGTTTTTGCGTGGCAGGCGTGGCACTTGGTGCCATCGATGGTCCCCTTGTGTGGCACGTGTTGTGCATGGTGACATCGACGTTGCGTTCCTGTAGTTTTTCCTCGGATTTGACGCGCGGTGTGTGTCTAATGCGTGTCCATTTGTGTGGTGCATGGTGACATCGACGTTGCGTTTCTGTAGCGGGCGCGGCTCGGAAGTCGAGCCGTGTTTTTTTATGTGGCCGGCGTGCCTCTGTGTGACATCGACGGTCACTGTGTGTGGCACGTGTGGTGCTTGGTGATCTTGACGGTGCTTGATTGCGCGTGGGATTCGTGGCATGTGCGAAGTGGGCTGGCTGTGATGCTTCCTATTTGTCTTCGTGACATTGCGGCTTTTGATACTGTGGCGGGCGTGGCACATGGTGACATAGACGCTGCTTTTCTGTGGCTGGCGTGGCACTTGTTGGCATTGACTCTACTTGCTTTTGTGTGGAAGGTGTGGCATGTACGAACTGGGCTGGCTGTGGGTATGTGCCTTCGTCTGTCTGACGCTGCGTGTTTTATCCGTGGCTGGCGTGACACTTGGCGACATCGACGCAGCTTTTCTGGGTCACGGCCTCGCCTGTGCATGCGCATGTGGGTCTCGCGGTTGCACG
>Ga0126342_10002993_pt1 | contig 27339 bp, 27 predicted proteins | sample Cyp1metagenome_FD_92528 | JGI IMG/M metagenome (GOLD analysis project Ga0126342, IMG submission 92528) | Coral microbial communities from Lord Howe Island, Old Settlement Bay, Australia - Cyphastrea 1 metagenome | ecosystem: Host-associated > Invertebrates > Cnidaria > Coral ... | reverse complement strand
GCCACATTGGGCACAGCAATGGCCGATGGACCTGACCCTGGAACGGCGAGAGGAAGGTCAGTTGGGGTCCCCATAGCAAAGTAGTGAGACTACGGCTGATAACCTGTATTTTACCAGGTCAACAGCAATGGGGGTGAAATACACACAAACCGTTAAGCGGCTGATACTGTTTTGAACCAACGCTTTCGGGTAGATCGATGATATATACAATACATGGTTTTACTGCAGGAGTTTTTACAATATATATATATATGTAGCTCATTACCGCTATAGTTGACATTTTGAACTATCTTGAAATATAATGGCGTATATTATATGTGATCCCAGAATGCTAGGGTAATCTATCGTTACACCCTTGTTTATCACATATTTCAATATCATATATAATATCCCATCATTGTATATATAGCCCATTAATGCCCATTATATCTATAACCCATTACCATTATGGGTTATAATGTTTGGATTGTGGATTGTATTACCTGTATTAAATGTATATTCTATGTTCAATATAGTTGATATATAGCCCGAAATTATTGATCATAAAGCCCATGACATATTCTATATTACTATTATATAGTAATAATACATAGTATATGATACTATGTCCCTTTTGTCGCCCCGTATATATACCCTCTGGTAATTTAACATAGCTATGGAACATCACAATTTTAAAAAACGGTAAATCATCGACAAACATCGAACTAAATGGGCTTTTTTGCTTCCATGGATATGTTGAATAACCAGATGGTACATATATATATATAACATATACAATATTCAATATGATCCATCTATATATGTATATATATACCATGTATATACTATGTATATTGATATATGTCCATAACAATTCAATATGATCACTCCATGTCACTCCCGTCACATCTCACCAAAACAGCTGGGCTTTGCTGGGCTGAACCTGGGTCACCCCGCCGCAGCTTTCTCAGTGTCGTGCCGTAGCTGTGCGCTTGCATTGGCCTAAGCAGTGCAGCTACCCCTGAGAATTAGATAGTGTGTGTGTGACATGTACGTATATATAAATATATATGTATATATGTATATATTTATATGTATATGTATATATATATATATAAATATGTATGTATGTATGTATGTATGTATGTATGTATGTATGTATGTATGTAATATATATATATATATATATATATATAATTGCAGGGCACTAAAATGTAACGCGACGCTGCGGCCTGCATGGGCTGCTGAATTCAGGTCTTTGCCTGCTGGTCAATCAGTACATATACATACTATGTATATTCACGATACCATATTCATATTTATTCATCTATAATGCATATATATATATTGTAGAGCTTTGCACACTGGCGATGTCATAAGGGTTATGTATAGTAGTATGAGCGTTGGTTTTGGTCATGTGCTCGGCGCATGCGCGCAGGTGCAGAGCACAGTATGATGTGCTTTTCATACCGCAGCTTGTAACACATCTTTTTGTCGCATTTTTGTGCTGCTTCTTCTTCTTCTTCTTGTTCTTGTTGTTCTTGTTGTTCTTCTTGTTGTTGTTGTTGCTGTTGTTGTTGTTGTACTTGCAACACATCTTATTGTCGCATTTTTGTGGGCCCTGAAAATCGTCACATAGGTGGTGTTTTCGTATTTCTTGCCGCTCTCGGAGCAAAAGACACGGTAAATACCGATGTTTTTCGCGCCTCGTAAGCCCAAAACCACGGTATTTACGACGTTTTTTTTTTCCCTCTTGTATTTACAGTGTTTTTGTGCCCGTGCCTAGCAAAAACACTGGTATTTACGCAGTTTTCACAATGTTGCAAGATGTAGTTTCTTGGTGTGAAAAAGACAAACACACTGTATTCTACAATGTTTTTGCTTCCCGAGCACAGCAAGCAATTGTCAAAAAATGGGTCAAAAACGGCCCAATATCGACTTCCAAAACCATCTTATAATTTTAGCATCTTTTTTCCCGGCCCCGGACCCCCAAAAGCGCCCCCGGTAGCTAAAGGGCGTATAGGTACACACATACAGGCATGGCCGGAATCTGCTGGAGCTATGAGGGTAGAACAGCAATTCCTCGTATTTGCTTGGTAAGTTCTGTAAGTTTTTTATCCTGGGTACTACTAGTACTGTATTGCTATGGGAACAGGAATGTCCCCAAGGGCCCTGGATGTAGATCCAATCCTCAATTTGGGAGCGTGATTTTCTTGAGTCGTTCAGGAGCCCTGCGATTTCAACCAGAATGCAGCCGCGGACGTTTTTTTAAATCTTTTTGTCTGAACATGGGGGAAAAAACCTTCATTATACCCTCTGGTAATTTAACATAGCTATTGAAAATTGCCATTTATAGTGAGTTTTCCCATTAAAAAGGGTGATTTTCCATAGTTATGTTAGTTTACCAGAGGGTAACTTGTAAATCTGAGGGAAAATGCTGATTGACCAATTGATGGAAGCGCCAGGGCCCCAGGCAGGCGGAAAGAGCTGTGGCCAGGCCTCGTGTTCCTGGCCCAATTGGCGAAGGATCAAGCTATGTTTCATGGTGAATTCATGGTGACTAAATGGTGATTGAATGGTGACTGAATGGTGATTTAATGGTGATTCATTGGTGATTGAATGGGTTTCGATGGGATACCCTCTGGAAATTTGTTGCATAGCTACAGATAACAACTACATAATTTCAAAGTGTAAAATCAATTCTTTTCATGGGCCATTTTCCATAGCTATGTGAAACATCCGGTTGGTTTAGTGAACACTAGCTGAATAGCAAATTGTCACCACTTTTTTGGGGGTAAGCCCCTTGAGAAATCCAAAGTTCATCTGGTCCCCATTTCCACATGGGTTTCTTCAAAAGTATTGCCCAAATCCAGTAGATTATCACCATATTGCCTATGTACATTGCAAATTTGGCGCATACCTCATTTCTGGACCTTCCCGTAAAGTGGTGCCCCTCCCGGCTCACAAGCTATATGTACTCGCCCGAAACCCTAGTCAGCCTAGTCATCAATCAACTTTTCTAGCAACATGGGGAACCTTTTGGTACTCATTCATCAAATCAATGTTCCCACTGTACACCATTATCTAAACATGATCATTTGGGTTTGCCCAGAATTTATCGGGCTATACAGTATATGGTCATATAATATCATATAATCATCAACAATGGGGCTTTGACCATTAAACTCAAGGATATTATGGGCATTATAACCATTTATAACCAAGTGAATATGATATTTGGGATTGTATCTAAATGGAGGATTCATCCCCATTTGATGGGCCATCTTTTTTTATTTGAGTCCCAAAAGAGATCCAAGAGTTTTTCCAGGACATTAGTTCTATGATGTATCCTCCATAATTTCAAAGTTTCCAACCTGTCTATCGATTTGGTTGATAGGTTTCTCTTTACTATGGGCTATCATAATCCTCAAGGTCAGTTAGGTAGTACAAGTATGTATAAGTCCCAAGAAATTCACCAACAACCAGGGTATCTATTTTTTCATGGCTCATTTGGAGGCTTGCAACCCGAAAAAAAAAACGGCCTTTAACAAGGCCCTTCAACAACGGGAACGAACCTTCGGGAGGCGCTCGTGGTCGTCCAAATCATCGGGCTTCATCTCCTTGTGACAACCACCCAGTCGACTGAGAATGGTTTAACCATATGGAGGTTTCTTAAGTCATGGGGGCACCCCCAAATCATCCAAGTCATTAGACTGAAACCTATGGTGACTTGGGGATGCCCCTATTCGGAAACCTCCATATACCACCAATTTAGGAATGAATATCTTGTTTTACCATATGGAATATAACATAGTGGGATGTGGGAATATATTGATTAGTATTGTTTTACCCAAATGGAATATAACATAATATAACATATATTCAACCGTGTGGAACTTGTGTTTATGCACTGGGGGAAACATGGTTTAATGGATCCCATGTAGACATTTCATGAAATCAACCCCGACAATGATAAACCCCACAGCATCTCCAAGGGCGTTTAAGAGAAGCCAAACCATCTCAAACCCAACTTTGACCTCGCTCCTATGAGGAAGCCTGGGATTTTAGGAAAATGTGCAGAAGACTTTGACTGCCTTCGACTGCCTTCAACTGCCTTCCACTGCCTTCGACTGCCTTCCACTGCCTTCTCTGATACCTCTTCAGTGAGAAACGCTCAGTCTGACTTGCAGGATCAAAGTTCATGATGCAATTTCAGGTTGCTTTCATTGTTAGACATTGTTGCACGATAAACATGCTTACATGATGCTACATAGCTTTATCTGAAAATAGGCCACCCAAATCGGATGTATGATCCATCACCTGGGTATACTGTATACCTCATCTTCTTGGACAGCAGCATTCATTTGGCACCCCGTTTTGACTAAGACCCATACACTGTCGTCCACTGTCGTCCACGCCCCCCAACGGCTCCAATCCGATTTTTTTCACGCCACTGAAAATCCGATGGCTCAGCGGCAAATCCAGCATCCCCATCCCAGTCTCGACATTGGTCTGTCTGAAAATGGAGCATCCCCCCCAAAATATTTAAAGTTAACCAGTTAATGGGAGAATTTCATGAAAATCATCATAAAATCATCATAAACCCAAGATAATAAATAGAAAGTAGCCTATTTTCAGACAAACCACTGAGACTTCGGCAAAGCTGCCGTAAATGCTGAGGATTCCCAGAACTGGTTACAGTGTATACCTGGGATGATGAAATCCAAGTCTTTTGCTTCCAGTACCTGAAATATTTTCAACTTTTTAACTGGTACCTTGGAGTCCCAAAAAAAACTAGATCTAGCCAGGTATTCTATTTCCCATTATTTCCCCATTCCCCATGGCCAAAAATCAGCTGTTGACCTACTCAACTTTACCGGTTTACCCAGAGTACCCCCTTTTTATCTCCTGTGAATCATCACAACCCCAGGGATGGTGCTGCATGGTGTCGCACTATGGCATTCAAACCATTCAAACACTCATTTCTATGATCTGATCCATCTCTGTCGAGGTCTGAGCCGCCCAAAGTGTCAGATCATCTGCTCCCGGAGGCAAAGTTGTTTGAATGCTGCTGGAGGTGGTGCTGGATGGTTTTTCAATGTTTTTCATGGGACCCCCAAAAAAAGGTCGGTTAAAGACACAAGTGGTCTCCCCAGTCTTAAAAATGACGTCGTCGGAAAAAAAAACATGGCCCCTTCGCGAGAACTGTGCCGCACTGGGAGGTGAAACAGATTTTCTAGTCACCAACCGTCTCCCGGATCCCAATGGACCAGGAATTCCCTCTTGGGATCTCAGATAACAACAGCAGGTTTATCTTCTGTTCGCCTTCCTGACCCCGATATCGTGTCTGGTGCGATCTGGTGCTAGAAAGAAAGGCCCTGTTCTAACATCTTCACAAGGGAGTTTTGTTCCAATTACCATATTTTACTGCTACATACTCCATACCATTATTCTTCTACCATCAATTTAGAATGATAACTAAGTTAATCAAACTCAGATTTGGGTTTTCAAAAAACCCATCAGCACCAGTATCCAGAAGCAGGAAAGGGGCACATCTTAATCTTGTACCAATTGTGATTATTACAATTACAAAATGGCCACAGTCAAAACCGAAGAAAGGGGTGCCGTTGTTGGATAATTTTCAGACGTCGAACTATTACTATCATATGGTTGGGAAGCTCTTATATAGCATAGTTCCTTAGCTCCCCATTTAGTAAGGAATATGGAATCGCATAGCTCCTGAGCTCCCCTGTAACAACCGGATAGTTAATGGATGTTAATCGATGTGAATGGATAGTGATCGTGACCGGATCCTCAATGGTGATCGTGTGAACATAGTCATCTATGAATCCGAGACCGGCCAGACTTTAGCACAGATTGATTGGCATCACTTGACCTACCGCCCCCGGCTTCGGTAATTGACCATGGCGTAACTCGCTCACGGCTGTCTCTGACGAGCGGCAGGGAGCTAGCAGCTCCTGAATCTTCACACCCTCGCAGGTGGATCCTGGAGAACTGTCAGAAATCCTCCGCAAAAAAACATCCATCAACATCAACAGGATAGCCAAGTCCAAACCAACAAAGGATCAGGCGGCCCTGTTGCCCTAGAATTTCACTTGAAATAACCACACCACACAACTTTCAGCTTTCAATCCATTTTGGGCTTTCCATTTGTCTGTGTAAGAAACACATTGAAACGCTGAGCATGGAAGCATCATGACAGATCCAAGGACGAGCTGAGCAGCCACGATTTGACGTTCGCTTTCAGGCGAGGCCGTGGCCGTGGAGTCCGCTTTCTGCAGGCTAAAGTTTCACCCCAAAAGAAACATATGGGGATGGGTCAAAACCAATAGTACCCCTGTAGTTCACATCAAAATAGCTGGGATTTATGGATGTTCATCCCACTAAAAATGGTATTAATAGGTATTGATCCATAGCCATATTGCACGTTATTGCACTTGATCCGCAGGCAGAAGGTTTGTAACTATGACATATTATAACCCTCCCAGGATAGGAAACAGATTCGTCGCAGATCGTCATCCCAGGATAGGAAACAGAAGATATGTCAAACCACCAAACAGAAGTTGTGTTTGTCGCTGACTTCAAATGTTTGATTCGTAATAGCCAGTAAGGTCAGTTTCAACATGATTTGGTCACAGCAGCATGCGACTTTCAGTGATGAAAGATCCAATGGAAACTTGCCCATCAAAGGATGTCAAAGAGATCAGGTTGGTGGTTGATTCAGCTCTTCCAAGAATGTCCCTCTATCATCACATGTCCGTCCACTACCCAAGAGTGAATGGTGAAGCAGCGTTGAGCTGATTTTAACAATCAGTGGTACAAAATCACGATCATTACTCTCATCAATTGGATATATCATGCCTTACATTTTGGGTGGCCCCAGAAACGACACACAAGCCAACCTCTATTTTTCCATTGATTTTTCATGAATGTTCATGATTTTTCTATCTTTTACGTTAACCGCCTCCCTAAATCTCCGTTGACTACAGCGAGCCTGTCATTTTCCTCCGGTCACTCTGGTCCAGCCGGCTGAAAGCAGAAGGAGCCTACCCTCTAGTAGTCTAAGCTGGCTCAACAGCAGCCCCAATTTGTGCATTACGTTCCCAAGAATGTTTCCATTGTTTGCACGGGGATTTGCCATGATCTACCCTTGCCAGCTTTGACTACCAAGCACCACAATGGCGGGACGAGGTGGACAAAGAATTTCATGCTCAGCAGATGTTGATGAGCCAATTCAAGGGTTTGTCAGAAAAGTCACCAACAAAAAATGTGGGGCCGGAACTTTGTGGACACCCGACAAAAACATAGGCATCCCCAATAGTGAATATCCATGAATATCCCCCATAGCCCACCAGAAGTTTCTGGGGGGACTCTCTTTGGGGGGAAGGGATTCGCAAAATCTACTGCGGGTCCGTCGGTGAGGTTTTGTCTGGTCTCCCTAGGATCAAGATTTGGTACCCAAAATGACGCAGCATTGCGGTTCCGCTGCCTTTGCTGACCCAAACCATACCCTTCTAGATCCTCCTTCCATGTCCATCCTAACACGTGGCAATTTGGCCCCCAACATTGTACAGAGCACATCGAGAAGCGCAGTAATTACCTGCCTTTGGCAGAACTGCGTGCAGGCCCGGGTCCGAACCCAAGACAGTCACGTGGACCGTGGATGAAGTGGATCACTTCATCAAAAATGAAACTTCTTTAAAGATTTCAATTTAACTATTGCTCCCTAGTTGGCGGTTTCCCCATCCGATCATCCCATAAGGATGGCTAACCACCAACCAGGATTGGAGCCGGAGCGAAGTCGCTTTAAAAAGCCACAACTTTTTCAACGCTACACGGCACAGCGCGCACTTCATCAGATTATCGGCTGTGACAAGACGCGCTCGACACTCCAAGAGAGTATGGTGAAAAACACCGCAGCCCAAACGTACGAAAACTTAATGACCTCAGTTGTGGCTTCTTGTGGGTAAAAACTCTCCGAAAAGTAAATGGTTAAACAATGTTGAACATGTTTTCTTTTATTTGCGTTGGAATCCCGCAATCTTGACCCCCCATATGGCAACAATCCGTTCCCATCCTCGGCCCATCCTTTGTTAATGAAACTCCTGGTTTCACTGGACCTCCAAATGAACAGGTCAAATGCTGGTGGCTGGCGGGATAATGAAAGTTTCTCCCACTCGCGCAATTTTCAGTTCTTACAGATCTTTTCTTTAGCACATGCTGATTAACATACAGTTGGAAACAAACATAGCTATCATAGCTATTGAAAATAGCCATTTATAGTGGATTTACCCATTAAACATGGTGATTTTCCATAGCTATGTTAGTTTAAACTGACCAATTCAACTGGGTTTCAGCTTGAAGCTATACACAGGAATCCTGTACCGAGCTGCAGCAGCGTTGGAGACGCGCATGTCGTTCACAAAAAAACCCAGTTGACATCTGCCCATAAAGTCTAACAGATCCTGGGAAGTGACTGAGAGTCAGAGTTCAGAAGATATTTTCGATAAACATCGGAATTTATGGAATTTGGACTCAGGGGAGAATCGACAAACATCGGAATTCGTCGTCTGTTTGAACTATAGCAACCGGAATATGACCTACAGTACCATAGGGAAAAATAACGAACATGACATGGGCCAATGATGGCCATTTCTAGATGGTCTAATCTGGCTCAAGCTGACTTGGTACGTCGTATGATCTACAGGATTTACACACTGATGCAAATTTTAACCAGAGGAAAACCTCTCATTCTTTGACCTACATATTTTAGTAGAAAACCACATTCTGTTCAGGGACTCCGAACACGCTCCTGTCTGGGCTTCGTTTCAACAAATCTGGAGGCCAAACATGGACAAAAAACACAATCTATCTTTCGGTGCTATTGTGACACTTGCTGAAAATGTCTCAAGAAACACATCTCAAGCCCCTTCAGTCAAAAGTCACCCACCGAACTCATCACCACGTCCATGTCCATCTGGGATTATGTATCAACATGTATCAACCATCTCAAATCTTAAGGCCATGAAAGTTTTCTCACCTATCAGCCATCATTTTTGCCAACAAAAACAGGGTCACGCCCAGAGCGGATCCGCGCAATTTGCCACTGTCAACAGCACTTTGTCAATTTTTTGAACCTTCACAGTGCGAGTTTTGTGGCCGCATTTTGGCATGACTCGCATTTTTATTGGTGCATAACTTTCGCATCGTTTTCCTGAATTTACAGTGGTCGAAATGTGTCTTCTCTTCCCAGGTTAAAAACACGATTTTCTTGATGTTTTTCACTTGCACGTCTTTGCCAAGGTGCCAAGTTGTTTCAACCTCGCACCCTTTGCCACATTGCATCTCCACACAAGGTTGCATGTTTACTTTCGAATCTTATCATTCGAGCTTCGATGGCCAAACATCATCAGAACTCCAGGAGAAAGTTAAGAGCGTAGCATCAAGCGCGTGTTGAAAGTTCCAAGAGATTAAGAGAAAGTTAAGAGATAGCAGCAAGAGATAGCATCAAGAGATATCAAGAGCGTGTTAAAAGTTCCAACCCCCCAACCCCCACAACCCACCTCCCCACTCTGCCCTCCCCCCAAAATAGTTATCTGGTCATTCGTTGACAATTTTGTGAAACGTGGACAACACCTTGCAACACGCATGACATCTCTGAATTGTGCATGTGTGACATGTGTGAGAAATGACAAGAGCACAATGGGAATGTACAGTATATGTGACATGAAATGAACATATGATGCAGCAAGTTGTCCCGAATGCACAAAAATAGCAAACCGCGGGGGACCATTAGAGGCGGCGTGAGCAAAAGCCAAGATGTCACTACCCTTGGGAAATTTAATATGGTTTTATAAATTTATATACATCACTTACATCAATGGGCCACGGCTTCCGCGATGTTTTCTATGGAGGATAGACCATCCATCATCATCATCATCATCATCACCACCCATCCAGATCTCCCATCCCTGGCCTGAGCTAAGCTATTGTCCCACTCTCCAACAAGCATGGAATTTGCCACTTGCGGCGCCTGCTCGCATTGCCTCAGAGATTCGCGCTTGGGGACGAACTGATAACTCTTGGGCCCCAACGCTGTCACCCGTAAAAAGAAGGGGTAGGACATTGTTTAGGGAATTATTTTTTTTAGTTCATTTTTGTTTTTTGGATTTCTGGCTGTGCATGTTTTCCGTGCTATTTGCAGCATTTTGGAGCCTTCCGTTTTACTTGCTATTTGTAGCATTTTGGAGCTGGAGCCTTCCATTTTGCTTGCTATTTGCATGTGGCATGCTATTTGCAAGACGTTGTTGGTTGTTGGTTATTGTTTGTTAGTTGTGGGTTCGTGTAGCTGAAGAAACACACCAACAACTGCTGATGGTGCGGTGTTTGTTTAACTGTTTGGATATAGGCAGTGTTTGTGATTTCCTTATGCTTGTGGTTTTGGTTGCAGTGAACACCAACAAAGCCATGAAATCAAGAAGCCCTCAATTTCAGCTTTGCAAAGCCAAGAAAAAAAACAACTGGCAAAACCATCAAGGCAAAAAAACAAAAACACAAAAAATAGTTTGCGTGGTATGTGCAATATTTTCAGCATTCTGCAACGTCAACCTGTGTTGTGGAGATGGAACCTCTCTCATTCACCACGTTTGAAAGATAGACCCTTTCAAGTTGCATGGTATTGCAGGAGTTTGCAGATGATAATTGCAGCATGTTTGAACTTTAACCTTCCACTTTGCATGACGACCTTCCATTTTGGATAATCCTTGAAGCATCTTAAAGCATTACGAAGCCTTCTATAACTTGTTAACATTTCATGGTCTTTACACCAACGCAAAGAAACTATAAGGTCAAAAATGAAAGCACGACACAATAAACTAGAAACAGGTGGAGGGAGCATGGGGGGAGCGCGCAGCGCCTCCCCGCAAGGAACACAGAGACAACCTCTTTCCTACTTGTGTTTTTCCTTTGCCGCTGTAGTTGTTTTTGTTGCTCTTGTTCTTGTTGTTGCTTTTGTTTCTCTCGGGTTCCTTTTGTTTTTGCTGCTCTTATTGTTTGTGCTGCTGGTGCTGTTCTTAATCTAGCTGTAGGTGCACTTGTAATCAAGCAAAAGAACAAGGAAGCAAGCAGAAAAGCAAACAACAGCAAAAGCAGAAAAGCAAAAACCAATACACAAGTAGACAAACCAAAAACATAGAAACCCCAAACCAGAGGGGAAAACAGAGAAGCAAAGAAGCAGAGAAGCAAACAGCAACAAAAAGCAGAGAAGCAACAAAGCAGAGAAACAAACAGGCAGAAAAGCAGAGAAGCAAAAACACGGAGAAGCGTAGAAGCAAAAAAGCAGAGAAGCAAAAAACAAGTGCAGATGCAAAACAGCAGCAAAGCAGAGAGGCAAAAAAAGAACAACAGCAAAGCAGAAAAGCAAAAAACAGAGAAGCAAAAAAAAAGAGAAGCGTTTAGAAGCAAAACAGTAGAAAATCAAAAAAGCAGAGAAGCAAAAACAAACAGAAAAGCAGACAAGCCAAGAAACAGAAAAACAAAGAGCAGAGAGAAGCAAAGAAGTAGAAACGCAGGACAGTAGAGAGGAGGGAGGAATCCAAAAAAATACCCTATGATTCCCCAAATAAATGGCTCCCGCAAAAGAAGATGGTCCTTACTACTAGCAAGATCTAGCAAGCATAAACGGGATTGCAACAAACAACTACTCGTGACAGGAGCTAACTATGTGATATCAGGGGTGGGTTTATAGGGTTCTACACCTCATGGTTGCGACCATAATCGCTGAGCAACTGAGTCAAGTCTGCTGCAGTGTAAAGGCAAAGCATTGGCATGCTAGACCTTGGACGTCGAGCCATGCTGCGCCACTTTGGCGCCACCAGGAGTGGAACGGAACTCTTCGAAACTCGAAACATGTCAAAACCATCAACTCGGCAGTCGTGACTTTGCAAATCGATGGTAGTTTGATGCAGTCGCCTCTCTAACATCTAGGAATTCACAATGATGCTGGTGATTTGCTAGTACCAGTATTGATGGAGGGATCCCCCAAAGAGGCCACCTCTTACCACGCAGTCTGCCAAAGTGACCAGGCTTGGGGTTTGATCCCACAAAAAAGCGAACATGGACGCCTGATGAGTTCCTTGGCCAGCTAGGCAGGCGCCAAGTTGCACGGTCGCGAAGGGCACCATGGTGGCCATGAGCTCCACCAAGCTGCCTCAAATGGGATGACAATCCATGGAATTCGATATAATTTGATGCTTTATCCATGTCTATCATGGTTTATCCACCTATCAAAATCTACAATTCTTGGGTAGCCGTCAGACACAGCCTTTTCGGGGAATCCATCGACCGGAACAGCACCGGTGTTCACCACCAGGATCTTGGGAGTTTGGTTCTGCCAAGTAGCTGTCAGCATAGAGAAGGGTAAAGATGGTTCCTGCCGCCATGACCTCACCGAGGGGGGTGATGTCACATGTTGCCAGACACAGATTCAACGGTTCATTGATGTCTGGTTGGTGGTTGACCAACCCCGAAAAATATGAGTTCGTCAGTTGGGATGATGACATTTCCAATATATGGGAAAAAATGTTCCAAACCACCAACCAGATTCTGATTGGCTTCCAGGATGTTCCAAGTCTTTTCCTCTCAAACTTCTTGCGGCTCAGCTGCAGGAATCATCAAGACCACAGCCAGCAGCGTAGTAGAGCAGCCATCGCAAAGACATCTGATGAAGATTTGGATGGTGTTCCATTCCTGTGCCATTCCTGCACGTTCGGATGGAAAGGACAAGCCTCAAAACAGGACTTCAACTGCTAGAGCTGCTAGAGGGTCTCTGGGAAGACCAAACACAACTGAGCCTGAGCGTTCAACTTCTGTGCAGAACATCTCTGAAACATCATTGGAAAGGAGGAGGCTGTTGGGCAACACCTGTTTTGGTTCACATGATAGGACCATCGTAAGGATCGTTGGACTTTCCAAACTCTCCGAATTTCAAAAACCCGAGAATTTGGAGGAACCCCAGTAAGATATATATATATAGTATATAGTAAGATCACAGTTTCATTTTCTCCTTGAAAGCCAAGCGCCATTGGAAACCTCTCCTGTGCCCAATGAGACCCCCCAGATCCGCTGAGCCAAAAATCTTTCCAAGTCGATGTCATCTTCGGCGAGATTCTGCATGTAGCGGATCCTGATGGTTTCAACCAACTCGCCGCGAAAAAAAAGTGCACAGAGTTCAGGGACGTCTCAACATGTCTGCTGTGGTAAATGTGGTGAGGATACTTTGGTCAGAGTTTGGATTTAGGTTAGTCTATGGCTATGGAACTTATATATTTGCGACATCAACTGTTAAACTTGGCCGACTTGGCCTGGATGTTCCTTATTCTTTACTAATCTTCTTGCATCTATCCGGATGATCTAGCACGTCCTCACTCTCATGACCGCAGCCAGCATGCTTTCCGGAATGTTTGTTTTGGGTGTAACAACACGTTTCGGCCGATACGGTACCTGCCACCGAGAAACTTCTTGCACAGAATCCGGCTAATCCCATCTGATCATCACAATCCCCTACATAGATCCAATTAGATCCAAATACTATACCAAGGTTTCTTACGGATGCCTATTCTTGAGGGGATGTCTTAGACTAGCCACGCAGCTTCTTTCACAAGATTCAAGTCAACATGGAGCCACATTCCTCGATAAAATCAGGCCCTAAACAGAGGCAGAGCAGACAGCACATGGGGGGTTCCCGAAAATCTCAATTTGCACCAATACGAACAGCTTGGAGGAGCTTCTGGTGCTCAATTTTTGGGCGTCCAGCTGAACTTCTTATCGGAACCCATCTGTTCAGCAACCTCCTTTGATTCGGTGCGGACACTGATGATTTCGACGAGGAACAAACTGGTTTTCATTGCCGAGCAAATGTGGATGACGCGCATGCAGAGTGCACATATGATCCCAGAGCAGCAAATGAAGACCAGACATCCTGGACACAATCGGCTCGGGTCAAACATTGATCCATCATTGATCTTGGGCAAATTTTTCGAGGCCGACAACAGTTTGTCATTCTTTGGGCATCCGAGGACCAAGGTTTCACTGTACCATAAAAAAACACCTCGCCCGTCCTGCTGTGACCTCGGAGGGTGCAACAACGTCAAAATCGAGAGCCAGCCCGAGAAAAAGGGTATCTTAGAAGTAAGCGGGAGAAGGATAAGATATCACCAGCTGAAATCAAAGTAAACACAATTTCAATAAGTCGCTGGTGTTTTTTTACTGTTTATATCCATTCGAAGTGGACCAGATTTTTGCGACAAGGTGCTTGTGGGACAGATACTTGATCTGCAGATGCCGCCTGGGATGCCAGGGATGATCAGCTGGTTTCACTGCTTTCCCTGCAATTTTGGCATTCCTGAAATGGCTTGGGATTGGCCCAAGTGGACCAAATTGGATAGTTCTCAGGTGGCTTGCCTCATTCGCAACATGCTCCAGTGCCAACTATCCTGTAATCCAGAAACAGAAACATATCTTATCAAGCGAGGCAGCTACATCCCTTCAAAGTACAGGATTCCTTTGAAGTTGGTTGGGGCGGGTGCCTTCTGCACGTATAGTGGCAAATGGTTCGTTCGGGGGCGTTGCTTGAGTGCAGGTCACCCCAATTAGATTTTTTTTGGCACCATGGTAGCGAGCCACTCGCGATTCGTTTGATGGGCATTGGTCAAACTTGGCGTACCCAAAGTCATGAGTTGGATTCAATGACTCACACAAACAATATTATTAAGACATTTTAGTAGGCAAAATGATTGACCCATACCCTCGAGCAATCTTAAAATAGTGGCAATGGAAAATCCCCTCTCTCTCTCTATATATATAATTATATATATACATATATATCTATATAACAACTATCATCCATCTAAATGACCAATTGCATTCAAACTTTGCGATATGCCAGTCAAGTCGGGATTACCCGGTTCGGGTTTTGATTGTTAAATCAATATGTTTGCTGTCTAATTGACAGGTAATCCATCCATATTTTGGATGGTTGCGCAGGGTTTTTGATGCTTAGATCACCATGTTTGCTGCTTGAATCACCCCTAAACTCACCAAACATGTGGGGATCCAACTCAGGCAATCCCGCATCCCCTTCCCCTGAGACCCTGGGTGCCTTGTAAATTTTCGAGGCAATTCCCGTGAGCATTGCGCATAACCAGGCAATCCCCCTTGGAGACGGGGGTGGTGCCCGAAAAATGAGGTGGGAGATCAGTTGTCAGCCTTGACTATCCTTAACTTATTGCTATATTTATCTATATTTGCTATTTTATGTGGATACAATGGTGATTTAAAGGGGACTCAATGATTGTAACGAAGAGGTCTGAACCAACAAAGATGAAGATGCGATGCTTAGAGGCCCGGGAGCTGTGGGATGCACCAAACTTGCCACCTTCAATGGGGAAAAGAATGATCGTTATCGGAATTTTGGGCACCCCATTTTCGGACCAACAAGTTTTAAGATCCAGTTAGGATTTTCGAAAGCAAGGAATGAGTGTGGGCATAGTGTGGCTATGACATGCTGTTACTGTACTCGGTTGCAGCAAATTGCACTTGCTTTTCCTTTTGGAACAGGTACAACTGTCAGAGTTCCTTACTGGTAGTTCAATTCCGCAGCAAGTTCACCCCAAATCGAAGTCCAAACCCGTCAACAGAGGATATGAATCAGCAGCAATGGGGATCTGACCTGATAATCCAGAAACAATGGCTGGTCAATTGGATGTGAATGTATCACTGTAAACGATCAAAATCCCTGGATCTTAAGATTTGCACCATGGCCGACCATGGTTTTTGACATGACGAATTTCAACTCCGAATCATGATGTTCTCTTCCAGGGACTTATCTTTTTGTACACCAAGGGCCACATAGGCCAAATCTTCGGACAAGATGCAACACTTTGCCATTCCTCTTAGAGATAACCAACCAAGATCTCACATATCTCATTCCCACCTCGATGGCGGACCAGCACTGCAGGACTGGTCGGAGGGATCATCAGGATGCTTACTATCGACACCATGCTCTGATGTTGGTTTGTTTTGCCAAAAAAATGGTTTCATTGCAAAGGTTCCAGTCTTTGGAACTCAAATGCACGTCGAAATACACAACCAAAGCGACATGACACCAAACATGCTCTTTTTGGGGTCCCACCTATCTTTGAGGAACAAACTAACATGAACCTGACAATGGTAAGATATAGATTGCGTTCTCCAGATTTGATCACTGAAACATCTGATCGTAAAAGAACAAGCTGCTGAGTGGGCTTGTAGTAGCTGATCTTGCTCCCCTGGCATCGGTTCCGAGGCTTCAAACCTATGTCAACAAGCTTGCATTGGAATGGCAATGGTCAACATTCTTAACCCCCCAAAAGGGATAACTTTGGTTAAAAAATAAGCTTGCCTGGTTAGTGTTGGACACCACAAACCAAATGCAGGGGGCCCATTGCATCATCAGTGCCCGGCAATTTTCCATTTGCATTGCATATTTTGTGGCAAGATCTCCCGAACTTCAACACCACCAACCATTTACACAGTTTGTTGTCCTCATTTCATGGTGGTTACCCTCTGGCAATTTAACATAGCTATGGAAAATCACCATGTCTAATACGTAAATTATATATGTATAAATGGGTCATGTCTTCCATAACGATGTTCAATCACCGGCTAAATCCAATTCTGTTCCGGGATCTCACCTCCACTGTTTGTAGGGCCTGACACAACGGTCCTTGGATCCTACCCTTTCCGGTTCCGCCTGACGCGAGGCCCACATCCGACATCTTCACCCCGAAATGATGCGTGATCAGGCCGAAAGCGGCACCTGGAAGTGGACAAAACACTCGTACAATACAGGATGGGGCCCCCAAGATGGCTAAGTTACCCTCCAAGTGGTTTCACTATGGTTTATGATAGATATACAGTAACTATAGTTAATGGGGGTTATAATGGTTTAAAAATCAATTTATACATCGGGGCCCCATCCTGTAGGGATTATGTGGGCAACCCAATACCATAAATCAACCATTTGGGATGGTTTATACAAACCGTGGGTGATTTTGGGGATGGTAAACAATTTGGTTCTACCACATGATATATGATGTGGGGTGATATGGTTTTACTGGAGGGGGTATACCAACAAAATAAACATCTTAATAGGGAACATGATGATGAACCATCAATTTTAGGGATACTGACACCAATGGGAAACAAAGAAAAACCATTGGAATATCAAGAAATACCATCTGGTAATTTAACATAGCTATGGAAAATCACACTGTTTAATGGGTAAATCCACTATAAATGGGCCATGTTTCATAGCTTTTTGTATGTTTACCAGGCCGGGTAGCCCTCCAAGAAATGGATCACCGGCGACCCGCCGAAAACTCGTTGATGGCTTTGGCGGCCAAGCGGCTGCAGAAGATGCCAAAATCCCCGAGATTTTGGAACAAGGGATGTTCATAAAATTGAGCGGAGGCAGTCCGCCTCAGTAAAGGGAGGTTTGGTTTCGCTGAATTGTGATCGATGGATCTAACGGAATCTATCGGAATCTATCGATCTATCTATCTATCTATCGATCCATCCATCCATCCATCCATCTATCCATCCAATCCATCCATCCATCCATCCATCTATCCATCTGTCTCTCTCTCTCTCTCTTTCTATCTCTCTATCTCTCTCTCTCTATCCATCCTACCTATCTTATCCATCTAATGTATAATGTATCTAATCTATCGAATGCATCCAGTCTATTCTAATCTAAGCGAATCCGACTCAATCTATCCATTCAAATTTAAGCTATTTTATCTATTCTATCTTTGCGATCTATTCATATTCTATTCTACTCTATTCTATTCTGTTCTATTCTGTTTTATTCTCTTCTACTGTCTTCTATTATACCCTGTTCTCTTCTATTCTCTTCTCTTTCCTATCTATTGTAGATATCTGGAACCGAACAACTTGTTCAGGATACGAGAAATCTCCTACAAGTGGTGCTGGACTGAATGAGCTGCATGCATGTCTGGCGATGTTCCCCAAATCTACTCCACTGGAAAGATGGACCAATGAAATTCTGATTCCGAGTGCCAACCATCTGATTTCTCAATAGCTTGACCCGAAGCCAAAAATTCGTGTGAGATTCCAAAAAGAGTCCTGCGCTTTGGGGATGATTTGACCCATTGATGACCATCGAATGGTTTGTGGCATTGGCTTTGCCACATTCCTGAAACAATTGCAGGAAACCACCATTTTTTTTCACAAACAAAAAGACATGGAGCAGCTGAGTCACTCATATCGTTGAGTCTGCAGCCAGAGGCTCATGCATTCGGCCACCTGAGCGGCATGCTGCTCAAACGGTGTTTGCAAGACGGAATTATGATCAACAAATACTGCTGCAGACTTAAGTTCCATCATGTCTTTAAACCATATGATACGGACACGATGATTTATAATTTCTTTCTTAGTTTTGTTCCATAATGGCTCCCTTTTCTAATTGTCCATATGAAAACATTCTTTCAATATGACTGCTACCCAAGTGACGGAGCCAACGGAACCACCAGATCAAAACTTGAAAAACTTGATGAGTGTTTTTCTTTTTACATGTTTTTTGTCGAATGTTCTACACAAGATGATGTTGCTTAATGTAATATTTTATACACATTGTAAATATACACATATACACATACATGGGGAAGTATTCATCTATATAGGAAATCATTTATGCTCAAATGATACCAGCACAAGTATGATATAGTGACACGTACAATATCGATGTAGTGTACATACATGTTGTTCTTGTCGTAAGAAAAAAGGAAAAACCACAAATATGTATACAACACACACACATATATATATATATATATACACATGCAAAGATGTCATATAGTTCAGCACCGTAGAACATATACATAGTTTGGATAATCTGTACGTGACACATACTTGTACATTCACAAGGGCAATATGCAACGTATATATATATACATCAACCATGTGCATTCACAAGTGCAATATGCAATGTGTGTATATGTATATACAAACAAACAGTATATATATATACATATCATTATATGTATAATATGTGTACGTACGTATATATGTATAGACATATATGCACATACGCACCATGAAATGTCAAATACACAATATGATTATTCACATCATACATCTTCGCTTGGACGGATCCTGCACGAGTCGTCAGCATCCGCTGCTGCCCAAGGCTGCACTGTGCCACATATGCCATGGTAACGCCATGGAACCAGGATGAACAGGAAGAGCATACAGCTGATCATCAAGGCCTTGGACGGCAAAGGTCAAGCTCATTCAGGTGTTGGGCTCGGGTCAGTTTTTGCTGAGAACAGTGCCAAGAACAAGGCGTGCCAATGAGCAAGCCATGGGAACAAATCGGACAGCAAAACCAACATGGGAAATGCGAAATTTGGACACCCACAGCGAGGGCTTCATGATTTCCAGTGATGTGATGGCATTGTGCTCCATCAACACTGGGTGCGGTACTGTGAAAAGGCGCGCTGTATCCATATCTATTGGTCAATCAGGATCTAATGATCAATGAATCTGTGTGCGTCTGTCTGCCCATCTAGAAACCAACCACACAACCACCCATCAACCAATCAAGCAATCATCCAATCAACCAATCAAGCAATCATGCAATCAACCAATCAACCAATCATCCAACCAACCATCAATCCAATCAACCAATCAATACCAACCAATCAACCAACCATCCATTCAACCAATCAACCAACCATCCAATCAACCAATCAACCAATCAAGCAATCATGCAATCAACCATCCAAGAAACCAACAAACCCGTCACTACCCAAACACACCTAGAACTCCTCCTCCAGCCCGCGGCCGCTCCCGCGCCTTGTTGGGCCTGTTCAAGGCACGTAGGCCCACCATGTGCCGCAGCCACCAGAGACCTCCTTGGAAACTCATGTTGTTCTTGGCCATCGCTACCTCAGCTTGGGGCATCTTTTGGGATGGATTTTGCGTCGCCAGGTCCCGCTGGACTGGCGCAACATGTGTTGCGAAGGAACAAACTGTTGCGCGGCATGAATGAATCGTGGAACTGAATTAAACAGAATTGCTTGGCTCACATGAAATGAAGTTGAACTGCACTGAAATGAATGGATCGAACAAAATGAGATGACTTGGATTGAACGAAAGAATGCATGAATGAACGCTAATGAGTTGAATTGAATTGAACTGCGTTGAATTGAGCTGACTTGAAGTAAATTGATGTGCAGTGAGTTGAGCTGCAATGACTTGAATTGAGCTGAATATTACTTTATTGAATTGACTTTAACGCACTGAATTGAGCTCAACTAGATTGAGCTAAATTGCTTTGAAATCAACTGAATTGATGAACTTTAACTGAATTGAACTGCCTTGAATTGAATTAAATAAGCTTAATTGAACTGAACTGAATTGAAGTGAGTTGAATTGAACTGACCGGATTGAACGACAAAAGGGAGTAATTAATGACTGAATTATGTGAGGCTGAAGTAATGTAACTGCACAATTCAGTTCTTTCGTAACTCGTAACTCGGAACTTTCTTCCTAGACTTTCTTTGATGATTGTCTTCTTGTTTGGGAAAATTATCAATAATTTCCACACAATTTCGAAAGTCCAGTCTTTTTCTCCAGGTTCTTGAACACCAGGTTGGTTGGTCATATCCTAATTTTTTTGCCCGGGGTGAATGTGCTCATGACCCCCCAAATCAACAACCAACATGGGCGATTTGGTGGCTCTGCTGATAACAACAGGAGATTGAACAGGGTTGGCCCTGGTTTCATACAAAATACTTGGAAGGATCGCCAAATAACTGTGCTCGATCCACAGAACAACAATCTTTCGCCCAACTTCAGCATCGGATTTCCACCTAATAGGATCAACAAAACACATTAGATCCCATACATCCATACAATGTCGGGGAGAGGTGGAACATGTCTGGGAGAAACGATGGTTTTTTATGGTTTTGCATGGTTTCCCATAGAATTTCCCCCAAAATGTGCCCGCCCAGCCTCTTGCGCCATGTCTTCCCGCATCTCGGCTGCGAGGACAATGGCTTGACGCCGCCAGGCACCTGCGGGGTGGATTCATCCTATAGGTTCCCCATAAATGGTGGATGTTCCATTGGGGAAATAAGCCAAATCACCTGAAACAAAGCCAGGTATGTATGTAGTAGTAAGATACATCGATATGTTGTGTAAATCCATGCAATTTTACCTAGACATGATACACAAATAAGTATATATATAAATACTTTCAAATCATCCATGCATTGATAGTGACATCCTTGACGAGAACCCAAGCATCGAAGATGCTTTTGGGAAAAACAGTAGCTGCTGGGTTGCTCAATGTCCCGCGCGATTCATGATTTCATGGAGAGTACATGGAGCTTCCGATTCCCACCAGGATCCATCAGGTGACCTGATACTGTCTTAGGCAGATAGTCCTGACAAAGCTCCTCTGGAGTGGCAGAAGTCCTGGCCATGGAAATGTGGCAAAACATCACTTGATCAAACTACAGAAAACCATTGCTATATGTCTGTCTATTTATTCTCATATTCATGCGCACGAATATATGCTAATATATGTGTACATATAGAGAAAAATACATTGAAACCCTGGTGCATGAAGGGGCCTGCATCTCTGAGCCATCTCCCCTCAACTATCTCTTTTTTGACCTCTCAAACCCTCCCTCTCTTGCTCCCTCTTCCTCCTCAAATCCTCCCTCTCTTGCTCCCTCTTCCTCTCCCCGTCTCTCTCATCAAATGCCTCCTTCCTTTGATCTACCCCTTCTCTGAGCTACACCTTCTCTAAGCTCAGGCCGAAGCGAGCTGGGGCTAAACAATTTTTTGCCGCAGCCCTCGCTACAGCTTGAGTGTTTTGCGCACTTCCTACTTCCTTTCACCGGACCACTGTGCCCAACAAGATTCAGCACTTCGTTTGCTCCAGAAACAAAACCTGAAAACAAATGTGTTCACTGTCACCCTGATCGAATGAAACAAGTAAGCTTTGAGTCAAGGAGTGAGGTAGCAAGTAACTGTCAAATTAAATAGTCAATGGTCGAGTTGATGAATCTTTACGTGACTGATTGTATTGGTCACTTGGAAGTGTTTCATCTTTGAAGAGCCACAAAGTGGCATGAACATCCAATTGTATATTATCAACTATCTGGGCAAATTGTTTTCAGTCCCAAAGGTGAAATTAACCAATTTTGAGGCGCTTAACCCGCCGAAGCTGGACAATGCCCCATGGCCCTCTTTGCCAAGCTGCCTGCGACCATCTACTCGAACGGAAAACTTTCGGCTCCCAGTGCGGACTGCAGGTATCCTTATGGTGCCCAAACATGGCAAGTGCTTAGGTTGAGAAGTCCCTGGGGTTTCGGATGGTTGTCGCCTTTACAACATTTGACAACTGGATTATAGCATGTTAAAACCGGGGCTAACGGCTGCCGGGGTTTACTTGCAGGCATACAGCAGTGCAGCAACGCTGCAATTCAAATTGGTTATGGAATCTTCATGAATTTTCAGAAAAATTACCGTTTTGAAACTTGTGCTTTCCGAGCCTCTCTACATCTGCAAGCGGAAGACTAGACTGTAGCACTGCTTGGGTGTAATTTTTGTCTTGTCATGTTTTGACCACATCATCATTTCCATCGCGCGCATCAGCATGGTTTCAAGTATGTTTGTTCACATCCATTTGCAGATGATGTTCCCGTCAAGAAGTGGGGTTGCCGGGGCCATGCAAGCCATGTGTGATCCCAGGTGGCTACATCACGATTCTTGCTAGTTGAATTGCCAAGTTTGATAGCAACATTCCTATGTTGGAAATTCAATCCACATTTTTACTTTCTTCCCCGATTGCCAGGGAGGGTCTCTAGATTTTATGTCAGCATGCTCCGTCTCCTTCTCCTCATCCTCCATCCTTTTCCTCCGCGGGCTGCTCTGCTCGTCCCTCCTTTTCCTCCTCTGCGCTCTTCTGCAACAGCCGCACACAGGCTGGGACCCAAATGAATGCCATTTATCTATCTATCTATCTACCTACCTATCTATCTATCCATCTATCTATCTATCTATCTATCGAATCGAATCGAATCGAAACGAATCGAATCGAATCGAACCGATCTAATCTTTTCTATCTAATCTTATCTACCTAATCTTGCCTATCTATCTACCTACCTATCTATCTATCTATCTATCTATCTATATATATATATATATCTGTATATATATATATGGGCCAGGGCAAATATTTAGTATATAGCTCCAAGTCATCAATTTTTGAAGAATGTATTATTGTTGTTCAGGTTTTGGGAATATGGCAAATGTTATCGTTTTCTGAAGGGTGTATTATCGTGTTCCAAGGGTGTGTTATCGTTTCCCAAGCCCCAGCTCAATTTCACAAAAAAATAAAGATGGCTCGAATACTACTTTCCATTACGGTAAATTTTGGCTGTAGCTACCAGTAGTACCGCACAAGGCGGCGGCGGAAGTTTCAAAAATAGGATACCTATAGGAGAGGTTGGTTGTTGTGAATCACGGATGGCAGAGCGAATCCACTGGTGGTCACCTCACCCACATCTGCTAGATGAAGTGTGGTGTAGTGCAGTTGTAGTTGTAGTTGTAGCCTGGTGTAGTGGAGTTGTAGTTGTAATGTGTAATAAGTGTAGTGTAGCTGCAGCTGCAGTTCTAGTTGTAGTTGTGGTGTGGTGAAATTAGTGTATTGTATTGTAGCGTACTGTAGTGTTGTGTACTGTAGTGTGGTATAATGTAGTGTAGTCTAGTGTAGTGTAACGTAAGGTAGTGTAGTTGTAGCTCTAGTGTGGTGTAGTGCAATTAGTGTAGTGCCGTGTAGTGGGTAGTTACAAGTGTAGTCGCAGCTGCAGTAGTAGCTGTAGCGTAATGTAATGTAATTAGTGTAGCGTAGTGTTGTGTAATGTAATGCAGTTGTAGTTGCATTTGTATTTGTAGTTGTAGCGTGCTGCAGTGTAATTAGCGCAGTGTAGTTGATGTTGTTGGTGTAGCTGTGGTGGTGGTGGTGGTGGAGGTGGTGGTAGTGGTGGTGGTGGTAGTGGTAGTAGTAGTAGAAGCAGCAGGAGGAGGAGGAGGAGTAGTAGTAGTAGTCGTGGTGGTGGTGGTGGTGGTGTAATTAGTGTAGTGTAGTGTAATTATTGCAATGTAGCGTGGTTTATTTGTATTTGTAGTTGTTGTAGTGTAGTGTAGTGTAGTGGTAGTGGTAGTTGTAGTTGTAGTTGTCTATCTATCTATCTGTCTATCTGCAATCTGCAAGCTTGAAAACGAAGCAATTCTGCGAGACTCCCTCAATTTTTGAACTTGATAACGTCAAAAAGGAAGCAATTCTGCGAGACTTCCTCAATTTTTGAAATTGGCAACATCAAAAGCGAAGCGATTCTGCGAGACTTCCTCAATTTTTGAAGTTGGCAACATCAAAAACGAGGCGATTCTGCGAGACTTCCTCAATTTTTGAAGTTGGCAACATCAAAAACGAAGCAATTCTGCGAGACTTCCTTCAATAATGGAAAGTTGAATGCAGAGCTGACAGCCTCGTACCAATGTGTTTTGCAATTTTTCCAGCCTATGTCTCTGAAGTATTGCGCCTGCCATGCCAGGTCATACGAAGTGCTGCACCTGTCACGCAAAATCATCTTAGCAAACTTGAAGATCTCATCCTCCAAAAATGCAAGGAAATCAGCGCCCGGACCTCCTAACATCTCTGATGAACATGTTTCTTGTACTGCGCCTGTCACGCGAACTCATCTTTGCCGATCCTCTTCAAATGTCACTTTTGACACGGTGTGGTTCGAGCATGTGGTGCTTTTAACATTTTGACTTGGAAACTTCGCGCCACAACGGTGTGCACTTTTTCGGCATCTCAACTTCCAAAAGTGATTCCAGCATGGTGTGTTTTGCGCATTTTGACTTCCAAATGTGCTTTGCGCCACAAAGGCGTGCGCTTTTTCGACATCTCAACTTCCAAAAGTGGTCCGAACCTAGTGTGCTTTGTACATTTTGACTTGGGAATGTGCTTCGCGCCACAACGGCGTGCAGTTTATTATCTCGCATCTGGCCAGCTGGCTCAGCACCCGCCGCTTTAGCGAGCCTACTTTTTGACCCTCCGGAGCCACAAATCATTGGAAAAACATAGTTTTTCGCGACTTTCCTACCTTTTCGCGCACCTGGATCTTCTTTCTTCTGCTCTTCTCTCTTCTACTCTTTCTTTTCTCTCTGACCCTTTCCATCTCTGACTCTTCCCACCTCTGCTTCTCCATCTGTCCGTATTGTCGGAAGTTTGACTTCTAAACTTCCTTCGAATATATATATATATATGTATATATATATATGTATATATATATATATGTATATATATATGTATATAATGTAATGTAATGCAATGCAGTGTAATGTAATGTAACGCAATGCAATGTAATGTATGTATGTATATATATATACATGTCAGATAAAACGTAAGAATAAACGTCAGATTGAATGTAAGGGAAATTATGTACCTTAAAATGTCAGATACAATGTCAGAATATATGTCCAAAACATGTTAAATAGAATGTCACATAGAATGTCAAACAAAGTGCAATAATATTTACATCCCTTGACATGTTCGACAAAATGTCAGAATATGCCAGAATACATGTCGGATAGAATTACTGAATATGTCAAGTAAAATTTCAGAATAAATGTCAGTTATTGTCAGTTGGTGAGGATCATTCGAAGTAAAGTTGTAATTAATGCATCATTGTATTTCATGGTAATATATGGAGGTTTCCATAAATGGGGGTACCCCTAAATCATCCATTTTAATAGGTTTTTCCCGTATAAACCATCCATTTTGGGGTACCTCCATTTATGGAAACCCGGTGATGTCACCATTCTTGTTAAACTTGCCGCCACGATGCTGGTCATCCCCTTCTGGAAGTACGCCTGGCCCCAAAAAACATTGGGATTTTTAAGCATGTCCCAAAAATAGGGTGCTTCCATACCTTAATGGTGCCGCTTTGCAGGGAATGAGGGAATGATCCACAATCACCAGCGTAGATGGACGAAATATTCAAAGCCCTTCTATCCGGTACAACCCCCTCGCCCCCAAAGTTCAGTGTTAATGTAACCTGAAGTGCATTAGCCCCAATGGACGAAAAAAATCAAACCCCTAACATCACTTTTGGTAGCACGCGCGCCGAGACATTGAGATTTGGGGGTGCGGGGGTTCAACATAGTGCGTGCTGCAGGGTTTGAATATTTTGTCCATCTACTGTAGTAATAATCACCCCATTCCCCAATTCCCATCCATTCCTTACTAAGCACCAATAAGATAAATAAGACTCACAAATCCCATCACCCTAATATTAAACACCTCCAAAATGGTCACACATATTGATTAAGGTCACAGACACTCAACATCCCCATCCCACCCTAGGTGGTAACTACTGAGGGGGCACATCAAGGGTAGATGGGAATACCACGCATAGACCCTATGCCCGTCACGCCTAACACAGACATGTTTCACACTGTGAGGCCCTACCGAACCAACCTGGAAATACTGTAAGGTAAAAGTGGTTTCATCTCCACGGTTTTAACCACGGTTTCGTTTGGGGTGTTTAAATGTGTTTAATATGAACGGGGGAAGGGATTACAAAGCTGATGGGTAAACCATTCTGCAGGCCTTGCCAAGTGCCAGTGCTGTGCTCATGGACAAATATTGATCACATTTGGCGGGGGGTTCTCCAGCGTACCCGGGATGTTTCTGCGGGATGGTTCAATGGTTCGGGGCTGAATTTTGGTCAAAAGGTTCACCAGGATTTAGACAAGTTTAACATGGTCAGATTCACCATGAGATTTTGGGGTACCCTATTTTCAGAGAATTTCACATACCCTCTGGTAAACTAACATAGCCGTGGAAAGATCCACCATTTTTAATGGGTAAATCCACTATTTCTATGGCCATGTTCAATAGCAAACTGTTAGTCATTACTAGAGGGTATTTCACATGGCGTCTTCACTAGCAAATTTCGGATGTAAACCATGAACAGAAGATTTCACCAACCATCCTGCTGCTTGGTGGTTGAGCCACCCCCAAAAGTATGACGGCCAGCCAGTTTGGGATCGTTGATCATCGTTGATCGTAACTACGAGCGAAGGGTTTAAGTCACATCAGTTGGGCAGAAGTCACATCAACCCCATGTAACAGCGAGTTGGAAGAAAGTCACGTCAACTGGGCAAAAGTCACATCAAAATATCAAAATCCCAATG
>Ga0126342_10002992_pt1 | contig 27341 bp, 27 predicted proteins | sample Cyp1metagenome_FD_92528 | JGI IMG/M metagenome (GOLD analysis project Ga0126342, IMG submission 92528) | Coral microbial communities from Lord Howe Island, Old Settlement Bay, Australia - Cyphastrea 1 metagenome | ecosystem: Host-associated > Invertebrates > Cnidaria > Coral ... | reverse complement strand
TCATACATACATACATACATACATACATACATACATACATACATACATACATACATACATACATACATACATACATACATACATACATATATAATACATACATACATACATACATACATACATGCATACATACATACATACATACATACTTACATACATACATACATACTTACATACATATATACATACAAAATCATACATACATACGTACGTACATTGCATACATACATACATACATTGCATACATACATGCATGCTTGCATGCATGCATGCATACATACAGACAGACAGACAGGCAGCCAGGCAGGCAGGCAGACAGACAGACAGACATACAGACATACAGACATACAGACATACAGACATACAGACATACATACAGACATACATACATGCATACATACAGACAGACAGACATACATACATACAAACAAACAAGCAACTCTCTCACATGCATGTCTTTCATACGCACCTGTCACCATCTTATGTCTCTTTCCTGCCTTTTGCCATTCCGTCTGATTCCGTCTTCATCTTTCTTTTGTAACTTATTGGAAGAAGTTGACATGTGGGGTTGTCCGGTCCTTTAATTTTGCGCTGGTACCCCAAGAGTTTGATGATGGACCATCGTTTTTCCCTTTTAAATGACCCATTCATTCGGGGCAAAACTATCCAGTGGTCAAATATGGTCAAATAACATCAAATTGGGTTAAATCAGATTCGATCCCAATCTTGGCTGGTTAAGTACGACATTTTAGCGACGCATTCCCGAAGGCCGAGGACGAGTTCAATTTGCACATCTCGGCCGTGCTGAATCAGACTGGCGAGAAACTACTGGGGAGCTCCACCCTGCGAGCTGCCCAGTTGTCTGATGGGGACACAGCCCCTGAGCGCACATCGGGGTGGGGGAAACCCTGGCTGCCATAAACCACCAATTGTGGATGAGTTCACCATATTTGCGTTGACCACCGTAAACTTGGAAACAATCAATGTGTACGCTGCTGCTTGAATGGAGTGTGCCATAAGTGGGAAAGCATAGTACCTACGTAGCTACATTTTTTTTTTACGGTGTCTAAGCTTGGCCATGGCTATGTGGACCTGGGTTGTTGGCCATAGGGTACCAGTCGACCAACAAAAATGGGTTATTCTGCCTACTTAGCCATCCATTTTTAGGCCAAGAGTTTTGAGCCATACTCACGTACCCACATAGGTTTGACCAAAAAAGGGGATTTGTCCCTGATAACAAATCAATTAAAGAATAGGGAAAATGAGGTAAACTTTGAAAGGACCCTGGGATGGAATTGAGTATCTTGTCTTCAGACAACCCCCAAAACATGGTGTGGTCATATCCCCCAACGATGAGGACTTTGTAAACCCGATGGCGGAATCCCCTCCTGCTGGTGGGTGGATGAGCATCCTGCACATATCAGGGCAGATATTTCTCAGATGACCATCGATAAATGCCATCGACATCATGTTTCGTTTCCTTTCAATCCTGGTTCCACCACAACCTGCGCCCAAACTGGATGGTTTTGATAGACAACCCTTGATAACGGCAACAAAACATGATAGTGGTAGTGATCAAAATTGTAATAACGTTACAACAGCAGTGACCGTACTGCAGTTATCCCGAACACTGAGAGTAAGTGAACATGATAGGTGAAACACACACGCACACATACATATATATGTGGTCACCACCCCCACATCGACCCTCATCTATATATAACATGCTACTGCATGTATCCAATACCGCTACAATACTGTAATTTACAGTGTTTTTTGTATGTTAGTGTCAAGATATGTTACAAATGAACCTTTCCAAATGTAGGTTGCATTTTTGATCAATTTTTCGTTCGAATTTTAAGCTTCATGGCTTCATCTTTTTCCCAACACTTGTCCATCCTCACAGCTTTCTTCTTTCATTGTCCGTGAAATAAAATCAACACGAAATCAAAATCAAAAAGCTTCAAAAAACGTCAAAAAACAAAAAACACAAAAAACAATTCTCAGAGACTCTTGGCTGCACCACTCCACATCATCACGAAATCAAAAAAAAGAAAAACCGAAAAACAAAAAAACAAAAGCATTCTCAGAGACTCTTGGCTGGACCCTCCATCCGCAAGACCTCTGATTCTTTTTGTTTTTTTTGCTTTTATCGAAGTTTTTCTGGGGTCTCGTGTAGACCCTTCCATCCACAAGACTTCTGTTTTTTTTTTTACCTTTTCTGTTTATTGTGTGGGCCCCGTGTCCCCAAGACCTTTGGATTTTTTTAATGTTCTCCAAAGTTTTTCTATTTTACCGTCTGGACCCTTTCCCATCCACAGAACATCTGGAAAATGTCTTCTGATCTAACTCTAAGTTCACACTCAAAGTGATCTTCTCGGCACGACACAACCAAAATGGACATTTCAGAAAGAGCATCTTCCGAGACCAACTTCCTTACAATGTCAAGCCATTGCACATGCATTCATGTCACAATTTCTGCTCGGCCTTGTTCCTTGGATGTCTGTCTTCACTGCAGCCTTCTCTAGCTCTCTGTGTTCCAGTTGCTTCTCAAGTCAAGTTGACATGGCGAATATGAGCACGGCCTTTGTTGACAGCTTCAACAGGGAGAATGGCGACAAAGATAGGGCTATCACCTTCGATGAGGCAGTGGTGCATGTGAACGGTCTCAACCTCAATGGACCTTTGACCACGCCACTGAAGTCGGACCGTGCAGTAGGTGATGTGAATGTGGGCGACTTGCCTCTGAGGGACATGGTTGACACAGGTGGCAAGGTGGAACAATTCGCAGATGTGAGCCACAGGTGGAACAGTTCTAGCTCGCAAGGTTCACGCTGCACAGTGGATGTACTGGCACCGCACACAGAACCTCTGGTCAGCCACAGGCCATATGCTCGAGGAGCTTCGTGGCTAGATTGCTTGTACCTGACCTACATGCTGTTGCAAAAGCAAATGTGCTTTTTGTGCGTTCCGACTCTCATTTCTTCATATCCTAGACTTGTCCACCGTGTTCGTTACATCGAAAGCTTGTGTTCTCAATTTTTCTGGTGTTCGACTGCGCAATTTTCCACTAACCAAATCATGGCATGAAAACTGAACCTTCAAAAACTTTGCACCATCACATGATGTCTCGCATGTCTGCTGTCTGTGTCTGCTGCCCCTGATCCTGCAAAGATTACCTTCCCATTCAACTTTACCTTCTGCATCTTCTTCAAAAAGTGCAAAAAGGTTTTGAAAAGAGAAGGACAACTTTTTTAACATGAAAAACATGTTGTCGAAATAGATGCGATGCGCCCCGTGGGTCAAGGTTCCTGTCAGACTGTCAGAACCTCTGTCTTCACAATGGCACTTCGACCAGCGCCACTTGCGAAGGCCAAACCTCCAAGGAAAGACCTCAACAACGCAGAGACGGGTTCCTTGTCAGAGTCTTGTGACTTTGACTTCGAAAGCGTAGCGCCCACGGAGCTGAATGAGGAGTGCCTGGAATGAGCTTCTGTCTTCGCAGTTTTGTTGTGTTGTCTTTTCCTTTGTTCTTTTTTTCCTGGGTATGTGCTTCACTTTGTTCACCTTCTCATTTCAAAACTATGGATTGCACTGCCGTTTCCTATCCGGCAGCGGAGCTGAACACCCCCTCGATTTGTGCCACGGACCCCTCCTGGGCCTCCACCGCCCACTCCATCCGATATCTTGGGCATGGTTCCAAGGACGCCGCCATTGCTTTCCCCTCCAGCTCCGAGTCAGTTGCTAGGGTCTCCACCTCGCACCCCAGAAATACACTTTAACCTCCGCCAAGTTTCCATGACCTTCTCGACGTTCGATACCCCTCACCAAAAAGTTCTTCAAAGTTACTGTCTATGTGCCAAGCTGAATTTCTAAGACACTTTCGTGGAAACTTGTCAGCCGGAGTAAGTTATGAGCTGATTGCTAGTGACAGGTGTGAGAGAAACAGTCTCTTTGGGCACGGGGGGTCGTGGTGGGGGGGCTGAGCATATATGTATATACATAACATGTGCATATATAGTTCGTAGTAAAAGGACAGTTGAGTAGTTTAAGTTAAGTACTGTAACTTAGACAAAGTAGACAGCAAAAAAAGTTCCTAGGGTAGAGGCAACAAGAAGCAGCAAAGAGCAAAGAAAAGTAGAGTGCCAGAAAGAATGTCAGATAGAATGTCAGAGAGAATGCCACATCAAATTCCAGATAGAATGCCAGATAAAATTAGTTTGAGAGTATCTGTCAGAGAAAATGCTAGATGAAATGTTAGAGCAAATGTTCGAAAATATGTTACTGTAGATGGAATATCAGATAGAATGCTGGAAAGAGTGAGATCGAATGCCAGAGACAAGCATCCTAGATAGAATGCCAAAAAAACCGGTAGAATGTCGAATATGATTTCAGAATATCTGTCAGATAGACTGCCAGATGAAATGTCAGAGAAAAAGTCCGAAAATATGTCAGATGTCCGATAAAATAAAAGCTAGCATATCAAATGGAACGCAAGATATAAAGATCCCAGATGGAATGCCAGATAGAGTCTTGGCTGAATTTAAAAAACATCTGTCAGATAGAAGGCCACATGAAATGTCAGGCAAAATCTCCGAGAATAAGTCAGATGGAACTTCAGATGCAGTGCGGATAGAATGCCAGATGGAATGCCAGAAAAAATGACGGATAAAATGTCTTGTGGAATGTCCGAGAATATGCCAGACAGAATGGCAGATATAATGCCAGACAGAATGTCAGATAAAATGCCAGACAGAATGTCAGATAAACATGTTACAATATACGTCAGATAGAATGCCGGGTAGAATGCCAGACAGAATGCCAGATAGAATGTTAGACAGCCAGCCCGAAATATGTCAAATGAAATGTCAGATGAAATGCCAGATAGAATGTCATATAGAATGCCAGATAGAATGTCAGAGAAAATGTCGGAATTATGTCAGACCAATTGCCAGAATATTGGTCAGAATTGGCGTCGCATAGATTGCCAGTTGGTGGGAATCACTCGAAGAAAGTATTTTTGTTTGAATGCGTATCTAAGTTTGTTTGCTGGGTTTGTTCCTGCTCATGTACTATTTGTTGCTTGCTTTGCATGGTAGGGGTCACAATGGGGACCACATCCTTCATATGTGGTGTTTTTCAATTTACATGATTTCTTGAAAAGCACGAACTAGACCCATGGCAGGCAGCAAATTCAATTGCTGTGCATACTTTAGCAATACTTAACAAGACATAGCAGCCCCTTCTGCCATGCATTTCTCTCTCCAGACGCTGCCGTAGTCACTTTTCAATGCAGATGCTTGTGATGATGATGCTGTTGCTGCATATGGTGATGGTGATGATGATGATGATGTTGTTGATGATAATAGTGGTGGTGATGACGACTGTTGTATCATCATTATTCTCATTCAATTACAGCACTACTAGTATTTGTTTTCATTCTACCGCTATGTTTTGAATGGGAATTGTTCTTACATATTATTACAATGATCATCTCTTGATATCTCTTGATTTTGTTGTTGATGGTGATGGCACTGAGTTATCACCAACACTTCACTGGATTTCCCTTCCCAGACTTCCCAGACTTCCCAGACTTCCCAGGTCACCGCCTGTATCAGCCCGCTTCCTGCGGTGGCTGGCTGTCGCTGGGAAGGTCGCGCCTTTGCGGCGATCCAGCCACCCGGAATGGTTCTGGCCTGGGGCTCCAGCTCACACGGAGGCGCCCTTGGGCGGCCACGTTGAGAAGGGTGACTAGACAAACATCAAATCTGCCAACATCTGTGAATTATACTGTGTTTTTTGTTTTTGAAAGGGGGAACGGATCAGGAAAACATGGATTTCTGAGGCTTGAACAATTTTAAGTGGGAAATTATCCATCAAAATGCGGGACTTATTCAAAAGAAATGGGGGATAGGATGGGATAGCTATTCACGAAGTATTTGGATGCAACCATTAAAAGTGGGTTTAGCCCCCAAAACTCTTCGCATTTTTTGTCAAGAATATGTCCCAGGGTCAAAATATGGTATGTGGTTTCTGGTCATCCCATGACTATTAGAAAGACATGTTAACCTCAATGGCTTTCGACCATCTTCCAGCCCCTTTCGATGGAACATCGGCCCTTGGTGGATGCATTCAACACCATCGGCTCGGTTCTGTTCATCAACATCTCCAGCTGGCTTATATAAAATGTTTGACATCTCTGGGCATGGGTGGAAGCACCTTTTACAGTACCCAATTTTGGTGTTTCATTTCGACCAATAGCTATTTGTCAACACCAAAATAGTTGATATCGCTGGATGTTCGTCTCCCCACAAACCCATAGTGAATTCCGCCTTAACTAATATCTGTATGAGTGGTTCACACTCTGGAGATGTGTCCTGTCAAGCGCTTGACTCTGATGGCCCAACGAGACACTTGTGGCGGTAGTAGGGGGGCCAAATTTGTGCTGTGCTTCAACAGGCAACGGTGATGAAGTTGCAGATCATCTTCATTCAGTGTTTGGGCAGTGGATTTCTTCAGTTCAGAGGGTCCCGGGGTAGAGAAACGCGAATAATATCGCGCCAAGGTCCTGACCACACATTTTCGTTTGCAGCGGCTGTATCATTGCATGTTCAGTGAATTCCTGATTTTTTCCTGATTTTTTCTACGTTTGCCACATTAGTTGGTACATATCTATATGTACCTGTATGTATATATATATATATACATACGTACATATGATTACATATGTACATATATACTTATATACTGTATATAGATAGATATTGATATTTGTATAAACTAAAATATGGTTACAGTGATGTCCACACCTATATGCCGGCAGACCCAACGCTGTGCTGGTGAAATGGACCTCTTTTGGGTGGGTGGGGGTGAGGTGGGGTGGGCTATTGGCATGCATTTGCTATTGTACCCGGTCTTGGTACTACGCTAAAGGAAACCCATTTAGTCTTGGGTGAAATGCAGCTTTTTTTGGTTCTGATATTCTGCTGTCTGGGTCTTCAACAAATGGTTCTCCAAAGGACTATCATCTTTATTCCACTAAAGAAGGCCCCTCTTTCTTTTATCATTTCTTTCCGTGCACCTAGCCACCAAGATATGATACTGGAAGCGATCCTAATGTAGCTTGCCATTGGAACATGATTTCAAGCACATCAAGAAAATATCCTGCAGTGAATGACGTGATGGCAGTGAGCCACAGAGGTCACAATATTTGTGCATATGTATAATATACACTATTGTGTGTCACCTTGAGCCACAAGACCATATGTAGTCCGAAGACGTGTTTGATCCCTTTTCCGTGGCACCATACAATACCTTCCTGCAGCACCGTAAAATAAGGTGCGGCAGATCCAACGCACCACGGGAGCCTTTGCGGCGCTGCGGAAGGACGGGCGCGTCGTCACATGGGGAAGCAAGTTCTGCGGAGGCGACTTGGCGATGAGTGGTAGGTGGTAGATATACCTTGGTCAGCCCTTCTTACTGGCGTGTTCCTCGGGCGCGTTGGAGAAAAGACGGACCCCAAATGGGAATGTGATCTTGAAACGTTTCATGGCCCTGACCAACTTGGAGCCCTTCCACGAACCACGGGCTCAGGCCAATTCAATTTGACCGAGGAATGATGTTTGTTTGATTGGTATGTATCAAGTTATGTCGGGTTTTACCGAATCCAATATTGAAATTGCTAAACCAACCAGCAGAAGAGGATGAGAGAGGGTTTGTGGCCAAGACTATCAAAAGGTGGTGGTGGTTGTGCTGCTGCTGGTGGTGGTACTTTCTTGTGGGCAAATCATAGCTAAACTGCCACCTATGAAAGATTCAACTAGATGTGGATGATTCAAGTTTGCATTCACGAAGGAACTCTTCACCAAATTTTTCCCGAGAGCGTCTGAGCGCAGGGTTCTTCCAATAGTGGGGGTCTGTAAAACATCTTCTCATCTTCACATCTTCTCATCCTCACATCCTCACATCTTCACATCCTCACATCTTCACATCTTCTTATCTTCACATCTTCACATCTTCACATCCTCTCATCTTCACATCTTCACATCTTCTCATCTTCACATCTTCTCATGCTCACATCTTCTCATCTTCACATCTTCTCATCTTCGCATCTGCTCATCTTCACATCTTCTCATCTTCACATCTTCACATCTTCACATCTTCACATCCTCACATCTTCACATCTTCTCATCTTCACATCTTCACATCTTCACATCCTCACATCTTCACATCTTCTCATCTTCACATCTGCTCATCTTCACATCTTCTCATCTTCACATCTGCTCATCTTCACATCTTCTCATGCTCACATCTTCACATCTTCACATCTTCTCCTCTTGTCCTCTTGCCCTCTCCTTCTTTTCTATTTCTCATTTGAAGGCGCGGGGCAGGGGCAGTGCCAACGAGACGGCACGAAACGCAACCCTTTCGCACGAAATGAGGTTCGATCGCCAAAAACTGCAGTAAATTGCGATTTCAAGTCGTCCCGCGCAACCCTTTCGCACGAAATGAGGTTTGATCGCCAAAAACTGCAGTAAAATTGCGATTTCAAGTCGCCCCGCGCAACCCTTTCGCAGGAAATGAGGTTCGATCGCCAAAAATTGCGATTTTAACCTGTCCCGTGCAACCCTTTCGCACGAAATGAGGTTTGATCGCCAAAAACTGCAGTAAAATTGCGATTTTAAGTCGCCCCGCGCAACCCTTTCGCACGAAATAAGGTTCGATCGCCAAAAACTGCAGTAAAATTGCGATTTCCGGGTTCCCGTCGCAACCCTTTCGCAGGAAATGAGGTTCGATCGCCAAAAATTGCGATTTTAACCTGTCCCGTGCAACCCTTTCGCACGAAATGAGGTTCGATCGCCAAAAACTGAGTGAGGTAAAATTGCGATTTCCATGTTATCCGGCGAAGTATGTAAAAGCTTCTGTGTGTAAAAGCGTCTGTGTGTAAAAGCTTCTGTGTGTAAAAGGGTCTGTGTGTAAAAGGGTCTGTGTGTAAAAGCTTCTGTGTGTAAAAGCTTCTGTGAGTAAAAGCTTTTGTGTGTAAAAGCGTCTGTGTGTAAAAGCGTCTGTGTGTAAAAGTGTCTGCGTGTAAAAGCTCCTGTGTGTAAAAGCTTCTGTGTGTAAAAGCTTTTGTGTGTAAAAACGTCTGTGTGTAAAAGCGTCTGTGTGTAAAAGCGTCTGTGTGTAAAAGTATCTGTGTGCAAAAGCGTTTGTGTGTAAAAGCGTCTGTGTGTAAAAGCTTCTGTGTGTAAAAGGGTCTCCGTGTAAAAACTTCTGTGTGTAAAAGCTTCTGTGTGTAAAAGTTCCTGTGTGTAAAAGCGTCTGTGTGTAAAAGTCTCTGCGTGTGAAAGTTTTTGTGTAAAAGCGCCTGTATGTAAAAGCGTCTGTGTGTAAAAGCGTCTGTGTGTAAAAGCCTCTGTGTGTAAAAGCGTCTGTGTGTAAAAGCGTCTGTGTGTAAAAACGTCTGTGTGTAAAAGTGTCTGTGTGTAAGCGCTTCTGTGTGTAAAAGTCTCTGCGTGTGAAAGTTTTTGTGTAAACGTTTCTGTGTGTAAAAGCGTCTGTGCGCAAAAGCGTCTGTGTGTAAAAACGTCTGCGTGTAAAAGTGTTTGTGTGTAAAAGTGTTTGTGTGTAAAAGTGCCTGTGTGTAAAAAGCTTCTGTGTGTAAAAGCTTCTGTGTGTAAAAGCTTCTGTGAGTAAAAGGCTCTGAGCTGTGTTTAAAAGCGTCTGTGCAAAAGCTTCTGTGTGTAAAAGCGTCTGCGTGTAAAAGCTTCTGTGTGTAAAAGCTTCTGTGTGTAAAAGCTTATGTGTGTAAAAGTGTTTGCGTGTAAAAGCTTCTGTGTGTAAAAGCTTATGTGTGTAAAAGTGTTTGCGTGTAAAAGTGTTTGCGTGTAAAGGCGTCTGTGTTTAAAAGCCTATGTGTATAAGAGTGTCTAGTGTCTGTGTGTAAAACCTTCTGTGTGTAAAAGCTTCTCTGTGTATAAGTGTCTGTGTGTAAAAGCGTCTGTGTGTAAAAGCCTCTGTATGTAAAAGCTCCTGTGTGTAACAGCTTCTGTGCATAAGCGTCTGTGTGGAAAAGATTCTGTGTGTCAAAAACAATACGAACGATACGGTGCAAACTAGTGTCTTGTGCTTGTAATATATTGTCTTGATACTACTTGTCTCGTCTGCCTATAATACATCTTTAATATATTGTCTTGTAATATAGTGTCTCAGTACTAACAACAGAAGACCCTGCTCCTCTACGCTCTCGGGCCATCCGTCGTCTAGTTGATATTGGAAGGACATAGAAATAGAATTGTTTGAACACAGCGTTTTGATTATTCTGTGCGTTGCGTAATTCAACAATAGCTGGATCTGGAGAATCGGGAACTTGGCATATGTCAATTTTTCTGGGTTTTAGGCTCAGGAAACACATAATTTTAGCCAATTTGAGGCATAACCATATATTTTTTTGGAAACACACACTTTTGGCCCATACCCACATATACTGTTTTTTCAGACGCTTCGTCACACTTGAGGTCACAGTGAGGCTGTCCAAGATGAGCTACGCGATGTGCGGCGGATTCAAGCCACCAACGCTGCTTTTGCGGCAATCCGGCAAGATGGGCATGTAGTGACCTGGGGCTACGTGACCTGGCTGTGGGTTCGTTCACGCAAGTGGGTACCCCAAAATAACCATGAAGCAAGAGGAACGCAAACTGATCAACTATTGGATTTTGGGATACTCTATGGTAGTTACCTAGTTTTCAGACAGGCCCCCGTTGGCAACCAACGGGTGTTGGAGGAGTGCTATATATACATATACATATACACATATATTTCATGATCTCCGTTTTAAACTCGAGAGGGCCCAGATAAATGGATCGTCTTGCATAGACAGACGCCTGGACCTTTTTTCAAGAAGCGGACAGTTGGAAGTTGGAAGGTGGGTTTTCCCTTTGTGCAGGCATGGACATTAAATCTGTACATGCTTCGAAATCTGTTTATTGACTGGATACTACCAATGCTACCTACATCTACCTACCATGTTTTTATCTTTAGTTTTGAGGAATACTTTGGCGGTGACAGTGGTAACGTGACTGACCGCTTGCATGGCGTAGCAGAGATTGCAGCGTCTTCGGGAGCCTTTGCCGCAATCCTTCAGGGCTCTGGACGCGTGGTGGCATGGGGCGCAGTGGATTCTGGAGGCGCGTCGTGGTCCCCACAGTGGACACTTGCGGAAAGCTCACCCATTGCAGATGATTTTCTTCAGAAGATGTTGGAATCGAGAATTCTCCAGGATTTGCCATTGTTTTCACATTGTGCAGTTCGTTTCTTGGCCACCGTTTTCGATTTGGCCCAGTCTGTAGCGGTTCGTTCAACCTTGGCTCCTGCAAGGCGACACCACGAAAGTTCAACAGGAACTGGTAGATGTGCAGCAAATCCAAGCAGCTTGGCTGTGGAAGATTCGCAGAATTGGATCAAGGGACTCTAAATAGGACATCGCCACAATTTCTGGGAAAATAAATTGTTTCCTGAGCCATTAAAAGGTTCTAACAGATCCTACAGCCAATCATTCATGGATGAAAAACACCTTTGGGTAGCAGGACACCTTGATGTTTTGGATAAGCTGTCATGGAGTATGTTGTACTGCTCCTTTCGAACGTTCACATCTTGCAACGAAGTTAAGTGGAACTCCACAGGTCCATGTCGAAGGGCTTTTCAATCCGATCCTTGGATACTTTAAGCAGACCGATTTGTTAATTTCTTATACGTATATCATATATCTGAAAAAATGCAAATCAGAGTAGCATCATGAAAAATCCGAAATGGTCACAGCACATTCCCAGGAAACTAGCTCTGCAATTGGAGGAATTCTGTGGAATTCTTCCATTTTTAGGCCACTGCCTGCGCCTTTGCCGCCATCCGAAGAGATGGATCTGTGGTGACCTGGGGGGATCCATCCTCTGGGGGAGATAGCAGTGCGGTGCGCCAGCAGCTACAAGGGGTTCAAGAGATTCAGGTTGCTCAGCTTGGATCTAACAGCTTTAACAGCTTGTACAGATGTTATAAGTTTTAATTATTGTGATGTTGTGTTTTTGGAATCCCCTTTCTTGGAGCATTTGGAATTTTGGCACCTGCAACATCTATGAGATGAGTTGAAGTGCAACTGCATTGTTTGTGACGCGGCTCATGGCTCCAAAGCACCGTTCAATTTCAAATGAATGGTTCTTTTTTTCTGCCATTTGAATGTGCCACAAAGCAAAATCTTGTCAATCTGACCGCTTGACTTGACGGACTTGAGCCTATCTGAGGCATCCAACAATGCCTTTGCAGCGATTTGCAAGGATGGAACTGTGGTCTCTTGGGGCGCCAAGGAAACTGGAGGCGACCAGAGAACGGTCCAAGACCAGTTGCAAGATGTCCAAGAGATCCAGGCGCAGAGGGGTAAGGCCTGGTATGTTGAGTAGTAAACCGCAACCCACGGCATTTTCGGGTAGAGACCCAATTTTGAACCATATTTAGATGAATCTGGCCCGAGGTCTAATATTTCAATCGATCAGATAGAGAGGGGAGAGAGAGAGAGAAAGATAGGTCTGATGGTGACACGTGGTACCTTTGTACACTGACAAACACATGGAAATGGGGAGCAGTCAAAAACTATGAAAGGGGCTTGACTTCAGCAAGCAATCCTTGAAAGAACCCCGTCACTTTAGCATACTTTAGCTACTGGTGGGGATTGTGGACAGTGTGGCTGTATGGAACGTAAAAGAATGTGGCCAAAAATCTTCAACTTTTGATAGGAAGCTGTTATGCTTCATGTTTGGATAGCAAACTTGATAATATTGGATATATGCCACAGTGTTTTGATCCCCGTGGTCATTCCAAATGTGATGGTAGCTGCTAAATACTGTTTAGACCATGACTTTCGTTCTTACCTCTGGATCGTTGCAAGGAACATCGCATCTTGTTCATGAATTTGACGATTTTTATATAATTTCATATGTGTCCGTTATGTTTTATCATGTTCCATCATATTCCATCATATTTCATCATATTCCATCAAATTCCATGATTTTCGCCATAGTCCATCATTTTCCATCATAATCCGCCATATTCCATCATATTTCATCATATTCCATCATATTCCATCATATTTCATCATATTCCATCGTATTCCGTCATATTCCACCATGTTCCATCATATTCCATCATATTGCATCATATTCCATCATATTCCATCATATTCCATCATATTCCACCATATTTCACCATATTCCATCATATTCCATCATTTTCCATCATAATCCGCCCTATTCCATCATATTTCATCATATTCCATCATATTTCATCATATCGTATTCCGTCATATTCCACCATGTTCCATCATATTCCATCAGAGTCCATCATAATCCACCATATTCCATCATATTTCATCATATTCCATCATATTTCATCATGTTCTATCAGATGTCATCATATTCCATCATATTCCATCATATTTCATCATATTCCATCATATTCCATCATATTTCATCATATTCCATCTTGTTTCATCATATTCCATCATATTCCATCATATTCCATCATATTCCATCATATTCCATCATATTTCATCATATTCCCTCGAATTCCGTCATATTCCACCATATTCCATCATATTGCATCATATTGCATCATATTCCATCATATTCCATCATATTCCATCATACTATATTCTTTCATATTCCATCATATTCCGCCATATTCCATCATATTTCATCATATTCCATCATATTCCATCATATTTCATCATATTCCATCTTGTTCCATCATATTCCATCGTATTCCATCATATTTCCTCATATTCCATCGTATTCCGTCATATTCCACCATATTCCATCATATTCCATCATAGTCCATCATATTTCATCATATTCCATCTTATGTCATCATATTGCATCATATTCCATCATATTCCATCATATGCCATCCTATGTCATCATATTCCACCATATTTCATCATATTCCATCATATTCCATCATTTTCCATCATATTCCATTATATTCCACCATATTTCATCATATTCTATCAGATGTCGTAATATTCCATCATATTTCATCATATTTCACCATCATTTCATCATATTCCATCCTAATCCATCATATTCCATGATTTTCGCCATAGTCCATCATTTTCCATCATAATCCGCCCTATTCCATCATATTTCATCATATTCCATCATATTCCATCATATTTCATCATATTCCATCGTATTCCGTCATATTCCACCATGTTCCATCATATTCCATCAGAGTCCATCATAATCCACCATATTCCATCATATTTCATCATATTCCATCATATTTCATCATATTCTATCAGATGTCATCATATTCCATCATATTCCATCATATTTCATCATATTCCATCATATTCCATCATATTTCACCATATTCCATCATATTCCATCATATTTCACCATATTCCATCATATTCCATCCCATTCCATCATTTTCCATCATAATCCGCCATATTCCAGCATATTTCATCATATTCCATCATATTCCATCATATTTCATCATATTCCATCATATTCCATCATATTTCATCATATTCTATCAGATGTCGTAATATTCCACCATATTCCATCATATTCCTTCATATTCCTTCCTATTCCATCATATGTCATCATATTCCACCATATTTCATCATATTCCTTCATATTCCATCATTTTACATCATATTCCATCATATTCCATCATATTCCATCATATTCCGCCATATTCCATCATATTTCATCATATTCTATCAGTTGTCACCATATTCCATCATATTTCATCATATTTCACCATTTTTCATCATATTCCATCCTAATCCATCATATTCCCTGATTTTCGCCATATTCCATCCTATTCCATCATTTTCCATCATATTTCATTATATTCCATCGTATTCCGTTATATTCCACCATATTCATCCATATTCAATCATATTCCATCATATTCCTTTTTATTCCATCATATGTCATCATATTCCACCATATTTCACCATATTCCATCATATTCCATCATTTTACATCATATTCCATCATATTCCAGCCTATTTCATCATATTCCGCCATATTCCATCATATTTCATCATATTCCATCATATTCCATCATATTTCATCATATTCCATCACATTCCCTTATTTCATGATATTTCATCATATTTCATCATATCCCATCATATTTCATCATATTCCACCATATTTTATCATATTCCACCATATTTTATCATATTTAATCATATTCCATGTTATTAATTCATAGTGTATTTGCAGCGGAATCCGTTGTTGTTTGGCTTTCACCTGTTCCATTCCGCTCCTTAGGCCACCCGCTACGCTTTCGCGGCCATCTGCGGCGCGACGCGTCGAGTTGTGACCTGGGGCGCCTCGCGGCATGGCGGGGAGGGCCCCGGGGCGCTGCGAGGGGTTCGACAGATCCAGAGCTCCAAGGGCGCTTTTGCGGCGATTCTAGGGGATGGAGGAGTGATGACCTGGGGACATGCTTCTTGGATCTACTGGATGTTTGGAGTTTTTTGAAAGTTTTTTTTTTCGGAAATGCCTGAGAAAACACGTTGAACAGCAGACTCTCTCCGTGGGGCTCGTATTCTGGGATGCCGAAATTGCCAGGCGGTCACATTGAGATTCCGAGGCACGCCATGGCGGCGACAGCAGCAATGTGCAGCATCAACTGTACGGAGTGCAACAAATCCAAGCATCGAGCCGTGCGTTTGCCGCTCTAAGGGATGATGGGCGAATTGTGACGTGGGGAAATCATCATGAAGGTGGTGACAGCAGCTACGTTCACTGGGACTTGTTGAGCAAAGATTTTGATTTAGCGTAATTATATATATAATATGGAAATATATATATACATACACACACACACTTTAAAGGAAGTGGAACATGACCCCTTGAAAATGATTGCCCTTATGAAAATGGGAGATTTCCACTTCCGTCTTTGTTTTTGTATTCACCGCAAAAGGCAACATACTTCGCACTCGTTCAGGGCAAAGGATTGCCAGAAAAGATCACATGGATCAAACATCAGGCATGAAACAATCCCAACAGGCGTTAGTGTAGGGAGCAAACTCACTCCAGTTTCCAACCTCTTCACAATTTTTCATAAAATATCATTATCCGCCATTCATGTCAGTATCAAAATTCAAAAGTTGAATTGTGCCTTAAATGTGCATGTGAGCTTGAGCGAAGTCTCAACACTGACTTAACCCACCTCCAGCCAGCTTGCAAAGATTTGCCAAACAAACTTTTGCAGATCAAATCTTAAGCACGGGTTGGTAAATGGCCCATTTTGAGGGATTTCTACGGACTACCTTGACTACCTCTAAGATCACCATGGATCATCAAGGATTACCATCCTGTCAAGGCTTCAACGGTTCTTTTTTCAATCCGATGCAAGCCGCAGGTTCAGGATCAGTTGTATGGAGTGCAAGCCATCCAGTCGTCCTTTCGTGCTTTCGTTGCCATTTGTGATGATGGACGACTTGTAAGCTGGGGCCAAGCTGACGCGGGCGGCCAATGCCCAGTGAGATTTGGATATCCTTAGATCATCTTGGATCAATGAATTGATTTAAGGAGCAAAGTGCGGGAAATCATGGGTTTTGCTCCCGAAGCTGAAGCTAGGGGCTTCCTCCAAATTTTCCCTTCAAATCTGGGACTGGACTGGCACCGCAGTTCCATTGAAAAGCCTGGGACCCTTTAAACTAATTACTTAAAAGCGCGGAACAAATCGCCTGGTTGCTAGGACCAACTGCTTGGTGAACATAACGATGTTCGGGTTTTGCTGACCATTTGGAGAAGAACTAGGTGGGCACTGTCTTGGCGGTTCCAGATCAATTCTGGTGGTTATCATCTCCGGTGATCCTGCCGTTGAAAATATATACATGATCCATTTCAGTGCAGGGCCAAGGCAAGTTTCAAAATCTCGCTCTACCCCAGACCAAGCTAGTCCAATTGGAAAATGATGATCCCTTAAGGTTCCTGATCTTAAAACACACTTTTTTGATCATGGGGGTTTTGGCTGCTTCATTTACCGGCACAGGCTCCGGTACCAACCACTGCAAGTATCATCTTGCGATTCAGTCCTAGGATTCCTAGGTCCCCAAAATTGGTTGGACACGCTGCGGGTTGACAAAAAAGTTGCCATTGGTCGCTGATTGGTGGTTTCAACATTTTTCAACGCACTTCTTTTCCACACCTGGTTGGGACACCTGATGGCAACCTGGTGGGGACCATCTAGTCTTGGCGGATTTCAACTGGCTTGTCTTCTGCTGGAAACCAGCGACCAGCTTAGTTTTAAGTCGAACAACATGTAGTTTGGTGGAACTGCTTCCACCCTGAAGGTAAACCGTCAACAGGTGATTTTCCACAGCGCAGGAAAGCGTACGCAGAAGAATACTTCAACAAACAGCAAGAAGTGGCCATAGCAGCTCCCAACTTCAAAGGAGCCAGCGAGACGGCCAATTTTCGCCGGGCTGTGATTGGATGCCTTGTGTTTTTCTTGCTCCGACCAGTCACAGGCAGACCATGACCTTTGAAAGCTAAGTGCTCACCGCTCGAAAACAGGGGCGGCGGCTAGGTGCTGTGCGGCTGACAATATTTTAAATTAAAGGATGGCTGTTTGGGTGAGGGTCAAAATCATTGACCGTCAAAAAACCAGACAATCGTACCGCAGATGGTTTAATTGATGCTAACAGGATGATCAACTCATAGCTAAGCATCCATATCCATACTATACTATTTCAGAGGACGGTTCGACAAATACCAATGGTTTGATAAGTGCCTTGAACAATGCAACTTATTGACTACTACCCATACATACTTATACATACTTATACCAGTAGCAGAAAAGTGGTCTAGTTTCGTATCAAGTTTCAGGGTCCGTCACGGTCCACAGGACTCCCTAGGCGGCACCTCCAAGACTTTGATGTTCGTGAACTGTTCACCTGCAAGGCGTGAAAATGTCGGAAAATGATGGTGGATAGTCATGGATAGCCATGGATAGCCTATACGTAGAAGTTTTGTGGGATTTATATGGCTACATCATGGAGAAAATATGGGTGAGCAACCATGAATTTTGGGCTTGTTTCCCCCAAATTCTCGGACAAAACCATTGTTGGTTGGAAGTTATACAATTATGTATAAGTATGTTACAATCACTGAAAGAGGGCAATTCTTTCCTCACTTGTAGAAGGGCAACATCCCCAACATATGGCCATTGCTGAAACTGGAGCAAACTGCTGGCAGCTGGATGTTGATGGTCTGTGACACTCTTTTTTCCGGTAGTTCTCAGAGGTTTTGTGCCTCAAGCACAGTCGGTCTGGTAATTTTTATCATGTTGCCTTGCTTAGCTTCCCCGCTGCGCGTGTGAGGTGTAATCTACATGAGACGCACCCTGGCAGCCCTGGGGAAAGTGGTGGAAATTTCCCAGTGATGGTGGAGCGGCTCATAACCGAGGATAACATCCGAATTAACTGGGACGAAACCCTGCTTTGGGGAGTTCTAGCCCCACGACTTGTTTTTAATGAAAGCCCATCATTGTAGCTTGTATATCTTCATGTTGATGCCGCTGATTGTATATTGACGGTGGCTGTTGGTATTTGACCTTTGGAGGTGTATATATGTGACTTGCGCGGTTCTGACGATCAGCTAGAAGATTGATGAGACATCGGCAACAATCACACAACTCTCCGGTGTTGCATAAAGCCTTGATCCAATTTGCTTGGATGAGTTCAAGGATGTTCAAGGATTCAAGGAGATGTTCGGCCCGCAGGGCTTGGCACGGAACATGGTGGCTTGAGTACCCGGCAGCAAAGTTTGGCAATATTGGATCATGGCTCAAATATACCCCAAAAGATGTACTCAGCAGGAAGAACATGTGGATTTGGCTGTATGCTCATCAATTCATCCCTTTTGGTTCGTAGTTGTCCTATGTGCTGTTCCTAGTTTTCGCTTTGGATTGTTCTATGACTGGTTTATTTTGGGGAGTATACACTTGGAATACTAACCTTGGATTAGTTGAAACCTTCTTGGATTATTCGACCCATTGGTCTCAATAGTTGAGATCGAATCTTCGAAAAGTGTTCATCAACTGGGATTCTACCATTTGAATCACAGTTTTGAACCCATTTTCGATCCATCTTACCGTCTTACCGAATCTTACCTGTAGCATTTCGCTAGGGACGGGACGCAGGATGGGACACTCTCCCAGTGGACCTAAACCAAGGGCAATGAGCCTCAACTATGCTCTTCGTGCCAAGAGGGTGGTCAACGCCAGGGACCTCAGCAGTTCGCGGGACAGGACTCAACCTTAGCTGCTTGGAGTTGGTCTTTTCTTGGAAATGTTTGGCTAAAGATCTTGAATTGATGATGTGGAAAAGGCACATATTTTGCGGGGGGATTGAAAGTCGAAAGATGCAAACGCACATGCGCAAGAATGCCAAGAAGATCCAAGAAGATTCACCTAGACCGTGGGAGATTCATCAACCAGACTGGGATTGCGACAATATATATATATATATGTGACTGACAACAGGATACCCGCCAAAGTATCAAGTAGGGAATTGAATGCACTTGGCACATGGAACCATCTTTTGAGTTCTTTCTATAGACACAGACGATCCCGCTTGGTTGGGGACAGACATTCATGCCACAGGGAATGAGCATAAATAAAGGGAGATCCTATGTCCGTTGCCCAGTGTAAACCATCCTTTTTTCTTTCATGAACATGAGTGGACCGTAAGCACAGGACCGTTGCAATTGCCCGTGGAAACGGCATAGAACCAATCATCACCTTCACACGTGGAGCACATACAAGGGGACCATTATAAATCGCGGGGATATGAGTTTTTCTCCTTGAAATCTTCAAGTTTTCATGTTTCCTCTTGCACCAAGATGTTGAGATGTCCAAGATGTCAAGATCGGAGGTTGTCCCAACACATGACCAGCCAATAACTAGCAGATATCAGCAGCATCTCGTCTCAAAGGCAGTGCCGAGCCGAAAAGTGATGGACCCAGATGAGCTGTGCTTTTGGGGCTTGAGGATTTTCTAATTTCTACTCCATGACGAGCTTGCAGTTGCCTGGTTCCAGTTATACAACTTAACATCAACTGACACGGGTGATGGTAAAAGGGCTCACCAGAGATCAAAGGCAATTGATGAAGAGCTATTGCAACATAGGTCCTATGATATGTCGGATATGCTGCGTGGTTAGGGTTTTTGATCAGTCTCTTCCCCTGTAAGGATCCCACTGTCAGCTTGTCAACCCTTCGCATCGAAGATGTGAGAGTTCAGGATCTTGGACTTCCATTTACTGTAAGCATTTTAAGCCATGTACATTTGATAAACTATGATTATTGATGTGTATATATATATACAGTAGTATTATATAGCTATATAATTGTTAGATTGAGTACCACTCTTTGCTGTTGCTGTCCACCTTTTTCTCATCTGATACTGACCTATGGTTCTTGCCAGTGCCCCCAGGTATGTGTGTCACTCTTTGGCTACCTACACGTACACATGTGCACACAGTACAAGAGAACATATTTGAGGGGTATTTTTGGGTCTATGGCCCAATTCTCCAGGTTTGAAATGGCTATTGTGCGTTCTCCTTGGGATTCCCAATATATGTGTGCTGTTTTCTTTTTAAATTGAGCAGTGGCCAACCCCACTGGCTGCACATGGGAACTTCATTTGCGTCCATGCTGCTGGCACCATTCCCTGGCTGGTGAATTCCAATATCTGTGACGTGTCCCATTTCTCAAAGTAACATGAATCGCATCCTCCTCGTTGATAACTCCCTATTTTTCGTTGTTGAATCCCAATCTTTGATAATCTTTGATGATTGATGCTTAAAATCTCTAAGTTTCGTGGTAAGATCCTGATGAAAACTGATGATCTACCAGTTTCTTCGCGTAAGACCTTCGTGGCCCAAAGACCTTTCCGCTGAGGTTTGGGCGGCCCGCTGAGCCGTTCAAGGTGATAACATAGGACAAGAATGGACAAGATACGGTGGATAAGATATGATAAGATTATTTGAAGATACCTGTAATGAACACCTGATGGATGGATATGGGAAAACCCAGTAATTAAGATAAGATACCATAAGATAAGAGAAGAGAAAAGAGGAAAAGAGACTTAAAAAGAGGAGAACAGGAGAGAAGAGACGAGAGAGATACTGTAGGTAGATTAGATACAAAGATGGATTGACAGATATTGACAGTGAATATAGATATAGATATAACATGATATAACAACAGTGTATGTATACATACAATTGCATGACATTTGTAATGCAAAGTATGTATAAAGTTGTGGGGATTTCACCACTCAACATGGGGATTTGACCCACATTCCGATGTGCTTGGCTGAGAACCAGCACTTTTGTGGTATTTTCAATGTCTTGCTCCCCCTGATTTGACATGGGACCTGGGTTTTGCATAGTTCTCCTGGTGTTTCAAGATGCTTTCTCCACTTCCCCAAAACATTAGTGCCAGGTGACCATGCTGCCGGGGGAATGACGCTGCTTCCTCAGGGTCGTTTCTGCCATGAATTTCCGGCAGTGTCCGGTACGATGATCTTCATGGCCAGTCTTTTTGCCGTTGAACAATGAGCTTTTGACACAAAAATGGTCCTGGAAGTTGGAGTAGTTGGCTTAGTTTCGCGGCTTCGCGTGCAGAAACTCGGGATCGATCCAAGCCCGCTGTTCCATTCAGTGTTTCCCCATGTCTTCAAGCAGCTGCCCAGTCTGACTTCCATTGACCTTGTGATGAGCTCAATGGATAGACCATGGATAGCTCCACCCACAAGAGCCGTGATACTAGTGATGGCAGTCGGAGTTCATGTGACTTTAGAATACTTTAGAGGCTTCAGATTCCAAACATGGTTTTTAGCTATCTGCTGTTTAGATATGGCTAGAGCTATGGATATCCATATTCACTATTAAATGGCAGGCCAAGGAGCCACTAAGTCACTAAGAGTTTCCCAACCACTTGATACTCACTTTATGCGTTTAGGGTCATCGCGTCACAAATGGTCTTAAGCATCAAGTGGTTGGCTTACAGTCATTACAACCGGGGTAAGGATCAAGATTGGAAGGAGAAAGCAGATAAAGGATAACCAGGTACACATTGATCTCCCTTCTGTCGCGCATGTTTGGAGCTAAACAACATGGGCTTCACGTTTGTTAGGATGTAGAGAGATACAGTCCTATGGGTGTGTCCGAAAATGAGGTATATCCCCCAGTTGTGGCCATTTTCATGGGGAAATTGATGATCAACCAGTGGAGTTTAGGGCACCTAATTTTCAGACAAAGCTATAGAGGAGACAGTGGTAACCCACTGGTACAATCCATCTATCCATCAGACCCGGATGAATGGACATCACTAATCTATTTTATCTATTTTTCTTGGACAATCCAATGTCTATCTGAATTTTTGCAAGAACAGTTGTGCCTCGATGTGAGATCCATGGAATCCATGGGTCAGGGGATTTCCCCAGTCCGATGGTTGCAGCGATCCAGATTTGAACGTTCCATGGATCTCACAGAGAAAGGAATTTGATCAACGATTTCTGGCAGCGATTCTCTGTGCAAAGCAATGGCAGTGACAGGCGCCCAGTTCATTGAAATCGTTCAACAACTTCACTGATGTCCAGTGAGTTTTCCGCTGAAATATTTGGGGCAATGGGAGGCTGCGTGCCAATGAAGTATAGCCTATATAGCTTTGGAGGGAGACACTAATGGAATCTTGGGGACTTGGGGATGGCTTTCGACTCTCGGTCCTTCAGCAGATTCAAACTGCAAAATATATTGGTTTGAAACAGATACCAGCCTCATGCGCATATGATGTCATTGCATGTCATTGCAACCTGTCTTCAAACTGGGGAGCCCTGAAATGCATCAATTTTGTGCAAAAACAACTGGCAGAAAGGGATATCCCGTGGTATCCCCAATTCTGAGATGTCTTGAAAGTCTGAGGGCAACACTGGGTTTTCCATCGTGCGCTGCACTCACGTTATCTTTGCACACCGGTATGCACCAGGATTCCCTGCCCTGACGCTAAGAATGACGGCAGTGGGGTTGTGGCAATCTGCTGGCGCTGGTTCTTCATAAACTTCCCAGCAGGCCATCATTAAACATTTGATGAAAGGACGGCAAGATCACTGGCGAAGACGTGGGTCGTGAAAAACCATGAAGAACCATAGAATAAAGGAGTAGAATGACCATAGCTGCTAGATGCTGCTAGCATAGGTTGTACGCTTGAGCCCACATGGTATCCTGACACCATGACACCACGATTGGTAATTGGATGACTGACTGCCAGATGGTGATTTTTGGAAGTGAGGACTCGACGGCCCCCCAAAAAAACAATGCCATCGATGATTTCCCATACATACTCATACACAGTAGCATAGACTTATATATATATATATATATATTATTATTATATATATATATATATATATATTATTATTATTATATATATATGATATAATTAACATACTGCTAATGACACTTTTTTTTCCTGCACGTCTGTCTGAGTGTAACATACCCACAATAGTATTATAGTTATATAATGTTATATATGCTTATATATTGTATATTATTCTTATATAAATACAAAGTAGATAGAGTTGTTGCACAAGTACACGGCCATTGTTCTATCCCGCGATTGCGGGCAACTGACAGTGCTGGTGGCAACATGAAGCGCCTATTTTCAGCTCTAGACAGGTCTGGCGTGATGCGCAAGGCTTTCTGCCCCCAGCTGACGCCAAAAATATGCTGTTTTCCGCAGGTGGAAAGGAAATACCCTGGGCCAATCTGGGCCAACACCTTCAGAATGCGATTTTCACCTTCTGAAAGCTTTGATCAATACCGATTTCTGAGAGAATCTGAATGACTTTCCGCCCTTCACCCGCCGCATTTAGATGATCCCAAGGAGTGCAGCAGAAGTTTACTGTCGTGTTTCCACGGACAACACGACTTTGTGTTTCCAGGAACTGAGATGCTTCCTCCATGGTCACCGGAAATCGCGGCACAGAGTTTTTTTCGACAGCGCAGCTTGAGATCAATGTGCCGTTTTTTTTTGGATTGGATGAGTCATTCATGTCATGACACTGTTACACAACCCTCTCAATGCTGGGTCAAAGACCCCATTCGTCGTTCCTTTTCGAAGCCGTAGATCAAATTTCTAGCCAATCTTCACCTAAAGCCTCCTTGGAATTAGAATCACACTTGAGAATTGAGAGATACCTTGCAAGAACGCACCGAGTGATAATCATTGGTCTTGTGTACATCTCGAGCTTGGCTTCCCTTTCACCCCATAGGCTTGCAAAGGTGACTTAAGTGAGTTGTTTCATGTTGTTTCATCCCCCAAGCGGAAGCACCAACATGCAACGGGCAGTGTTCCGATCTTGAGCTGACATTGATAAGTCCAGCGCCAGCAAATGATGGCGTACGTACATTCAACAAAGTCAGGATTTTGCAAGAAACAAAGTCCGATGGTGTCCGATGGTGTCCGATGTAGGTGGAGGATTCACATGGATTCACATGGATTCACTGTAATCTCTATATTGTGCAACAAAAACACTGTGACAGTGCACTGATAGATGGATCATGGCACCGAGGATGAATCCGCAGGATTTCCTTTTTCCATTGTCAAGTGTTTTTGAATTGGCTAAGCATGGTTTATGACATGAACAGGGTTCAATGATGTTCAATGTGGCTGAGCATTTTCCTTGGTACATCTTGGTACACTTGCAGATCTTGCAGCTGCTTTGCTTAAAAGCTGAATGACGATGGACGGGAATCGAATGCAATTTAAGCATATTTAAGCCAACACCTTGGAGACTGTGACCTCAAGTAGTGATAGCATATTTAACCTGAATGTTGTGATTTTAGCATCAGGTTTGCTTTCAACTGCCCAGTGGATCCCAGTGTTCCACTTTCTTGAGCTTTCTTGCGTCATCCAGTGCCCAGACTACCAATCTTGATGAAGCCACAGTGCAACACAATAGCAGGCTGACCCTTCAATGACTCTTCCATGATCAGCAAGATTTCCGATCTCCCTACATCATCACAGATCGATCATTTCCGAATGTGGATCCCATGCGAGGCAACATCTCAGGAAGCATAGGAAGCTCTCGCTTCGGTGGGAATGGAAAGGATGGCTTGACAACTAGATACGATTACGCTGTAGTCTCCTGGCTCCCTGGATGCACAATTTTGCGCGGCCATGGATACACGCCTTTCGTCCCTTGGCGATGACAAGTTCGATGCAAACTTTACACATGAATAGCAATTGAGGGTACAGGTTATAGGAGTCCAGACAACACTGCACAACTACAATTTACATATCTCTATATGCAGAAATATATATATATGCTATCTATTTATAAGTACACATACGTTATAATATAATATAATATAATATAATATAATATAATATAATATATAATATAATATATAATATAATATAATATAATATAATATATAATTATATATACGTACACATACATATACTCATGTACATGTTGAATATATAGACATACATCATGATATGATCATATATTGATTGAATATATAAAAATCATTTATCTATATCATAATATACACACATACACTACTACATTGAATTCCACGCGCCGATGCCTGACGCAATTCTGAGGACCCTTCGAGATGCAAGCGGCGTGGTGGACGTTTGGGTCGCCCAGCCGTTCGGGAGAGATCTACACAACGCCAAAGCTGGTTCAATGGGATTTTAATTGGATGTCAATGGGCTTCCAATGGGATTTTAATGGATCTAATGGGATCCGGATATATCTACAATATCTACGTAGTATAGACTCTCTGAACTTCCTTTTCTTTGTGCAGGATTTTTTTTGGGTTCTATAGATGATTTCATGGAATTTCACCAGCAAGAATGGGGATGTAAAGCCAACTTCATGAGGATATGATGTCCCACCTGCAAAATGATATTTGGTCCCCCATAAGACGGCACTTTTTCGATGGACATCATGATGATTCACCGTGAGATTTGGGGTACTTCTTTTGAGACAACACAAACATCTGATTTACTGTAAAAGTGGTGGATGATGTTTGGGTCCCCACAAATTTCATCAAATTTCAAGACCATTTTCCAGAACTCTCTGGAACATGAGATAAAACCGATGCTTTCAAGGACCTCTTCGATAACTTGGTTCAGATCGTCAACTGCATTTGGTGGTTGAAATAGTTTGCAGATTTGTCCCCTAATTTCGGAGTCAAATAGGTTTAAAAAAAACCGAACAGTGTCGTAAATGGGCCAAAGATATTGGAGGCTCCAAAAACTGCCAGGACGCCCATGGCAATGAGATGAGTGAAACCAGTGATTTCGTCCTGGCCATTGAGCAAGAAGTATCGGAATCAGCAGCAAAAATGGTGATTTGAAGTAAGATGTTTTGCTCAGAATGAATGGGATAAATGGGACGCAACTAGACTGGTGGTTTCAAATTACATTGGATGATGGTCCTAATTGACATTTGTATTTTTGGGACAGATGCCTCAAACAGCAGCCACTCCTGTTCATTTGGAGAATCGCAGAAAATGGTAGCGCCCAATAGGATGCAAAGCATTTGAAATGCTGCAGACGCCTAAGGGCAGAATACCATGCTTCTGATGATGAGATGGTGACGGAGAAGAATTTCAGCACTAGTCAGTCATTATGTCAAGAAAACTTCAGCCTTCCAAAAGTTTATCTTGGATGATCTTGGTATTTTTAACCTAGCAATCCTGTCCTCAAAAGTCCTGGACATCCACATACTTGCCAATTGAAGCTGCCATCAAATCCAAACATTGCCGATTTTGGACAGGACAATCGTCTTCTAAAGCCATGATAATAAACCGGATTCCGATGTTGGTTTTGAACTGTTTTGAAGCTTAGATGTTGTAAGCCATCCTTGCAGACCCACTAGGCCAAACCAACGCGCTCTGGGAGACCAACTCTTTCGTAGCAGCATTGCGGCGCACCCGGTGATTGTTGGGACCCTGGCGGCTGCGCCATGTGGGTGGAGGCAAAAGTTGGGTACCATCCTGTGCGCATCCGAGGTGCTCCCAACCATTCATCGTTTGCCCGAAATGGGAATTCCACAGGTCCCATCCGAAGTTGTGTGATTTTTTGGGAGTGCCGGATGCCAGGGTATGGACTTTCAAAATTACAATGTTAGATTTCACATTCCCGCTCCAGCTCAAAGGTACGTGTCTCCCTCAAAAAAATTGCTTTTCCCTAGATCTAGTATATTACATGGTTGGGATTGCATAGGTGTATATATATATA
>Ga0126342_10002991_pt1 | contig 27345 bp, 16 predicted proteins | sample Cyp1metagenome_FD_92528 | JGI IMG/M metagenome (GOLD analysis project Ga0126342, IMG submission 92528) | Coral microbial communities from Lord Howe Island, Old Settlement Bay, Australia - Cyphastrea 1 metagenome | ecosystem: Host-associated > Invertebrates > Cnidaria > Coral ... | reverse complement strand
ATGTTAGCCATTTTGGGAAATACTTTGAACCAAAATGTAACAGTTGGCATAGATGCATGTCTGACACAATTGAATGAGCAGCATACACCAAACCTGCCCAAGAGCACTATATGCAAATATATAACCGGCTATCATATGATACTAATATATACTATAATATAATATGTATGCTGTGAAGCAAAAGTATACGTCTTTCCCAGCCACAGATCGCCACGGCACCCAGGTGTCAGCCAAGCAAAGGCCATCTACAATGCCACTGAACAACAGCAGGCTGCCATTCACGAAGTGAAAGAGGGCCTTGGGTCGGCATAGGAGGAAGTGAAGCTCCAAGATTGGTGACGGAGATGGGATTTATTCACTGAAACTGGAGCTAGAGAAAAACAGTGTTCAACATGGCAATTGAATCAAAATAAAATGGGAGATTGAGAGTTGCTCAGCTGGGGTGAACACAGCTATGGCTCAAAATCCCAGTCTTTAATACAAAGCTATGGACCAGTCATCGAACTAAATTGCTGATTTTCCATCATCTTCACTCAGGCACCTTAAAGCTGGCTAAACAAACCCCAAAGATAGTAACCACATATCACCAAATATCACCATTTTAACCATATATCACCATATATAACCATATTTAAACATATTTAAACCATTTAAACCCATGCTTTTCCAGCCCAGTGGCCCCTTCCCGCGGCGTAAAGCGCGGCTCGCGGAAGTTCGGGTACTGCCTGGAGCTTGACAGCGACTCCAAGGGGGAGAACCATAGTGACTCGCCTAGGGAAAACCATGGGTTAACCCATAGACTCCAGGGAAATCATGAAAAATAGATGGAAAACATAGGTGTCACAGCCCAATTGAAGGAATATGTTGATGTTTTTTTTTATGGATTTTTCATGCGCATGTGGAAGAAAACCCCTTGGTAATCAAAGGTAACATGGAAATCCACCGGTTCCATGTTGGACTGTTGGGGCACGTGGCAGATGCCGCAGCTGTTTCTATGCATCAAATCCAGCTCGAAGCAGAGTCAATCACTGCACTAATGACTATACCGACCATCAGTTATATGCACTTATTCTTCGGGACATTGATTTGAATGGTTAGATGCCAAATGATGCCAACAATGAAGAAAATTTGAGAGCCTCAAGATTGAAGTTGTAATCCACCGGATCTGCTCCCTACAACCTTCAGGAGTGCTAAAGTGATAAGTCATACCATTCTCGGGTTGATCCCCTACTAACGGCTTTAACCTTTCATGGGATATATTACAATAATATATATGTAATATATTATATGTAAGATAAATAATAACAAACATAATATATAACATATATATAATATTTATATATAATATATATAATACATATATATAATATATATATATATATAATATTTATCTAAATAATAAATTAAAATAATATATATATAAATAAATATATAAAATAAATTAAAATAATATATATATATATATATAATAAAATCTAATATATATATAATATAATAATTATATTATATAACATATATAGGAAATATATATATATATATATATGTATATGCTAATATATATGAATATATATATATATATATATATTATACATAATTACATATATAATGGTAAACCCCATCCAAACAACCCAAGAAAAGCAAACTGCACTCATGGAGCTCAAAGGCCACTCCCCGACACGACGACACGACAGGCTTCCGCACAAGTATGCGGCCATCTTTCGAAAGTGTGCGGGAGCAGTGTGAAACACATACTCCTCGCCTGTCAACCTCAAGCTGTTTTTTGGGGGTGACGCAAAAAATGGGCAACCCCCAAAATCCCATCAAAATTGGGTGAAATTGCTGATGCAACACCCAAATGATGAAATGGCAACACCCATCGGAGGCCCATCCAGAAAAGGTCAGCCACCCATCCAGGCCGACGAAGGCCGAGTTCAACGAATCACTTCTAGTTGGGATCTTCCCACGTGCATCTCTGCTTGGCTAACTTAGATAGATATTGCTAAATAATGTATATATATATATATATATATTTATACACATTATATATATAACATTATAATGTATATATATATATTAATAATAAACATATATATATAATATCTTATGTATACGTATAATATGTACATGTCCATTCTTAAACTTATCATGTTCCCATCCATTTCAGCTGACATTTGACCAACCATTCAACCAGATTTCATGTAGCAGTTGTCACCAATAGGTGGGTCGACCAATCCCACTTCAACCTGAATCTTGAAACATGCCCTGGGGTAAACCAACATAGATGTCCTATTCGGAATCTGATCTACCCTCTGGTAAACTAACATAGCTATTCAAAAAGGCCATTTATAGTGGATTTACCCATTGAAAATGGTGATTTTCCATAGTTATGTTAGTTTACCAGAGGGTACAAATGGGTGATTTTTCCACTTTTTTTGATGATCAATGAATCGTCATGTCGATCCTCCGCCCGGCCCGAGGCTGGGACCCTGGGAAGGGGTTGCCCGCCTCAGCGAAATCCAGAGGAATCCAGACCCGGAGCGTAGATGAACAACACCTATATTAAGTGTGCTACACCCAATTTTATCCATCCTTAGAAATATGTGGTACAAATTATTTCCAAATCCTTGGTTTATTATGGTTTATTATGATTTATTGGTGGGTTTACCACATTATAGATCATGATATGGGATACCGGATACCATTCATGCGGGTTACCACTTGCAAAAATCAGCTCCTCAAGCTCCACTAGGCAAAGTGCCACAGGCGAATTCTCGCAGGAAACCAATGTAATTGGATCATTGGATCATTCCAATGCTTGAAGACAATTATATGCAAGTACCACAATGAAATGAAACTACATTATGTTTTTTTTCTAGGCGAGACGATTCATGTCCCAATCCAAACATCAGTTGCTCCGCCATCGAGGTCGACTAAACCGGAATTTCGTGAACGATGGTCAGTCGCTCACCAGCCTGGTGCACATGTAAAAATAATTATAAAGAGGTCAAAAGTAGTGACAGACACATCCCCAGATACTCAAAAATCACACACATATTGCTAGTGGTTTCAACCCCTCTGAAAAATATGAAAGTCAGTTGGGATGCTTATTCCCAATATATGGAAGAATAAAATTAATGTTCCAAACCACCAACCAGATTGTGTAGGTCCATGAGAAAACCCCCAACTTCCAGCTCCACCCGAGACTATGACAGATGCCCCTGATGACCCTGTAGGTCACATTCCATCTAAATTGGTTATAAAATGGTAAAAAAAAACCAATGAAAAAAACACTAGGGGTACCAATTCAGATAACAGTACCTAAAACCATTGGTTATTTTTAGGTACCAATTTATCCAAATAAGCAATGGTAACCAATGTATCAGAGAATTTATAACCAATGAACCAAACCCTTTGGATTCGGCTTCCGGACCAAATCTTTGAAAATCTCCGGATCAAAGTTCACGGTGACTGCACGCCCAGCACCTAACACAACGAGGTCACAACGGGGGCAACACCGGGCATCACCAAAAGGGGATACCCTCCAGTAAACCAGTTATAGATGATTTACCAATTAGTAAACGTAGCTATGGAAAATTTGGACCATAGAAATAGATGATTTATATGATTTACCTATTCAAAATGGATATTTTCTAGAGCTATGTTAGACCATAGCTAAGTTTACCAGAGGGTAAAATCAATCGCTAAAGATGAAGATGATGGTGGTGGTGAGAATGATGATGAAGATGAGAATAAAAATGATGCAAATGGCGATGGTACCGTCTGGTAAACGTTTACATAACTATGGAAGATCACCATTTTTAATAGGTAAATCAACTATTTCTATGGGCCATGTTCAATAGCTATGTTAATTTACCAGAGAGTAATGGGAGTGGTGAGAGGGAGGAGGAAGAGGAGGACATCGTTGAATAGCTTTGACGTAGACTACCCAATATCCATTGCTTATCACCACTTGCCCCTTTCCATGATTGGAGAACACTTCTGTAAACACAGTTTCAACTACTGAAATCCATATCTCCATCCTGGGTCTTCATGGCGATGTTTCGAAATTTCGAAACATGAGTTGAGAAAGATAAGATCCTCCAGTAAACATGGTTGAATATATTAACACACGCATACTAAACTCATTAAACTCATTAACATGAGAAGGTTTACTATTTACTCGTTATTAATTACTCTATATTATGATAAATATCAACATTACTATTATATAATATTACTATTTTTGTTTATTATAATCATTGCTATTAGTATATCATTATACTATATATATATATATAATGTACTTCTTCTTACATTATTATATCAATACATCATTATGATATTAACGCATTAACATTTCTAAAGGGATGTTTCGAAACAAGATCTGCGCGCCATCTTGGTGCCAGCACTGAAGTCCAAGGAGGGGTTGATGATCACCATGGAGCCTCTCAAAATCACCTGGAGCCGCTCGGCGGTTTTGGAAACCCAAAATGGCCTGGTCAAACATGGGAAACATGGCCTGGAAAAATATGGGGAACATATGGTGGGATGTTTCCATTGCAATGGGGAAATCATGGAAAAAATATATATAGGAAAATCCCCATTGCAATGGAGGTTTAAATAATTTTAAATATGTCAGCACTTATGAATGGCTGATTTTCCATGGCGGCCATATTTGATGACACCGGGTACACCTCCAATCCGGATCATCTCGGCACCAGCAAAAAAGCAGCACCCGGATCCCTGCCGGATATATGGGACACATAGGACACAACATTTGCCATTGATGTCCAATAATATGTTAATATATATATATTATATAGATAGATAGATAGATAGATAGATAGATAGATAGATTAGATTAGATTAGATTAGATTAGATTAGATAGATAGATAGACAGACAGATAGATAGATCGATATATATATATATTAATATATATATATATATATATTAATATATACCATGCTGGATGGTGCAATTTGCCATATGGATTTGCCAAGAATTTCTGTCCAATCAGGTCCAGTGAGTCTGAAAGCGGCACCATTTTGGTGATCTCTGCTGATCCCTTGGGGGATCCCTTGGCTTCGTCCACGGGAACACCCCCAAAAAATCAATTGGATCATCATTTTCCCCAGAAAAAACATAGGAAAAATTGGTTGATCCAATGGGAATTGACCATTTTATCAAAAGAACAAACATTGATTATCTTTTCCCATGATAAGAAAATCCATCATTTTGATCCACCATTTTCAGACCCAGTATCTCACTTGGACTCCCGGCATATCCTTGTCCTTTCGTCTGGCTGTTGGCTGATAACGGGATGAGCTCCTCTTTGGTGCCATCCGAAATATTGATGATGCCAGACATGTCTGCCTGGCATTCGATGCTCCAGTCGTGGGCAATGGACTGACCGGGGGAACTGACCGACGGATTCCGGCCAATTTCTGGCCATTGATGATATTTATGGATGGAAAATTATGGGAAACTGATGATTCATCAATGGATTTAGGGATATGTTTGAGACAAACCCATTCGCAAAACATCCCAAAACTATTGATGCGCTACTCTCAGGTACAGAATGTCATGATAAGATACACCCTGGACATTTAAGGTGGCCGACTCGAAATGAAGCGAACTCAGGGAAAGCACTCTGCAATCAGAGAAATGCTTTTCAGCAACTCCAAAGCTTTCCCAAGTAAGACATTGCACACCAAGGGTCAGCAGTTGTAAGGTCTCATATCCAAACTTATAGAGGTTTTCTCCATGGTTATCCCCATTCATAACCCCAAGTGCACCCCCAGGCATCATTTTTGGAGGTCTCCCAACAGTCCCCAGTCCCCCTCCGTTTCCGTGGTCCATGCCTGCAGTGCTTCGCTGAAGAACAAGGTGATATTGCCATTGGTGGAGGCCTCTCCCTGATGCACTGGTACCTGCAGAAACCAGGCAGCCTGAGTATATAAATATAAACACATACAAAAATTGTCTGTCTGTACATAACAATGTATATGTATATAATGTTATACTTGTATATATATAATATAATATAATACATATATATATATATAATGATAGACAGTGATAGATATTATTTGTGTATTAACAAATGATTGTAAACGATGCCGCTAATGTCTATGTCCATACATCATTAACCCCGCCTGCATAAAGATCTCTGGAGCTCGTTCATCATCTGCCAGGACCTAGGTGTATGCCGCCTTTTTTTGGAGGTTTCCAATCCATGGGGGTACCAAAAAATCGCTGGATGGTTCGGGAGAAAGTCGGGATCCGAAAATCACCACTGGATGATAACTAGATGTAGCCTCACTAGATGGACACGGATCCGTATGTTGATCCGGAATTTCCGGATGTCAGAGGAATCGGGGAACCAAACATCAAGGGATTTCATCGATGTTTTTGACACCCGTCTTGAATAAAAAAAAAGTCAGAACATCAATAACCATAATAGATACAGCTTGAGTATTGTACAAGAATGCACTGTAGAAGAATTTCAGGGACGGGCCGCAAGCTTTCGGATCCTTAACCAACTCTCGGGCTGTATAATAGCAATTTTAAGAGGGCACAAATACATGATCAACCATCAAACAAATGGCGATGTCCTACGGTCAGACAATTTTCCACGTTCCTCGGGTTGAGACAATTATATAGCGATGTTACTTTCACCGCAAATAATATGAATAAAAAACTTTAGATAACTTTAGTGTTAGTATATTGTGTAGACTTATTGGTATATCAAATTATGTAAAGTTTAGTATTTAGATGTATTTAGTATAGTTTCACCTTTTATGATAACTTTGGTAGATTTGCAGCTCTCTAAATTGGTTTGAAGTAGCCAACTTGTTTCGCTGTGCGCAACCTGCGTTTCAGGTTGAACTGACACATCAAACTCATGTTGCTTGGCGTCATGGAGATCATAAATCTGTATGATTGACACAGGGAAAGCTTCGGCAACCTGCTTCCTTTTGCATATTTGGGTGGTCAACATTGCGGCGTAGCTTCTCAAAACCTGATTGCGCGAAAGAAAGGATATTGCTAAACACTTGTGAAACAAACACAAATACCATCCAGTAATGAATCAAAGTTTGATGTCTACTAGGACTTGTTTTAGACATCTCGACCCCTACCCCCACCGCCCCAGGGGGAAACCCCCAGTCGCCAAGACGCCCAGAATTCCGAGACAATGGGCAGCAAAGGAATTCCAAACTGCCAGGCCATCCCCCCTCATCATCCCAATGTGGAAGGCTCCAAGATGGTTTAACATGGTTTAACTATCCTCAAAATAGGATACTGGTAAACAAAATGCACAGCAAATGTATGCTCTTCTGAATGCAAATCTTGTATTGTACCCATCATTGATACCCAAATGATTTGATCCAATGATATTTTTTACAGGGGCACTTGATAATATATATATAATTATTTATTTATTTAGTTAATTGAAACCCAACAAAAAGCCATCGAAAACACATCTCAAAAGCAACAATGTTCATAACAGTTAGAATGTGGGCGCCCAGTTCTGTTTGTTGGTGTCGTTTCAGCATTATAACCCCCATTAACTATCTGGTTGGTGGTTGACCTACCCCTCTGAAAAATATGAAAGCCAGTTGGGATGATGAAATTCCCAATATATGGAAAGTCATAAAATTCATGTTCAAAACCACCAACCAGCTATTTTAGATGATGCAATTGATTATAGTTTATTCGTAGGGACCGCCAAGCATGGGACATTCCCACAGTGACTATAGCTATATATCTACCATAGTTATATCTACCGTAAACCATAGTTAAACCGTAGTTGGTTAAACCATAGATAATCAAACTATGACTATAAATCAGAATCATAGTTGGTTAAACCATAGCTAAACCATAGTTAAACCATAGTTAAAGTATAGTTAAACCATAGTTAAACCATAGTTAAAGTATAGTAACCATAGTTATATATCTACCGTAAACCATAGTGAAACCATGTGAAACCATTACCGTTTCAGCCGGTCGTCCTGATGAGTTCCAGCCTCCTCCACGAAGACTCCCAAGGTGTCCAGCCGCAAGGCGTGAAGTTGGCCGGGAACCAAACGGCTCACCACCAAAACGGTCCTGAAACCAACAGGAAGCTGACTTTTGGATGATTTTGAACAGCAGCCTGGATAGATGTTGGATGATTTTGGAATGATTTGGGCTGATTTTGTTGGTGAATATACACTCAAAAAAAGAATTGAATCATGTTTTTGGATAATTTTGGGACTGCTGTTGGTGAATATATGTGAATATACAGTCAACTCAACAATTGAATGATGATCTTGGGCTGATTTTCGTTGCTGATTATACACTCAACAACTGAATAAGAGTATTGAAATGCTGTGATTCTAATTGTTGGGTGATCTATAATTCGGGTTTTCAGAGATTATATATATATAGTTATTATGCTCATAGAGGAATGAATTTTTGACTGGATAATACTGATAATAAATATGTAAACAATACCCTCTGGTTATTTAACATAGCCATGGAAAATAGCCCATTTATAGATGGTTTACCGAACTTAAAAATGGTGATTTTCCATGGCTATGTTAAATAACCAAATGGTAATGATAATTATACTCATACAATAGATCAGGCTCTGAATGGATCCAGCCGTACCTTATGATTGATGAAAAAGGGGTATGATGCACTGGGGGTCAGCCGTGCCTCCTAAGGAAGTGGATCCGTAAGGACAATTGAATCCTATTTATCTGTAGGGTTCAATATATGTATATATATATACGTATATCCACCATAAACCCTTGTTATTGGCAAGTTGTTGAAGTTACAAACCAGCTTAGCCAACAAACTACGGCACCAACCTGAATTTGGGGATAAAAACAAGGACTTTACATCTTGATTTCTGACCACTGTGGGTCTTTCTCAAATCATTGGAGTGCCCCCAATTGGTTACCCTATATTAACTTGGATGATTCTAGGAACTGAATGAAGGGAAACAACTACAGGCAACTCTTATATCGGGTGATGAACACGATGCTTTCCTGAAAAACAAGCCCTTCATCTAAATCTAATTCTAAGAAGATCTTGTAGGCTATTCTGCTAGTCAAAAAGGGGTCAAAACAACGCAAATGGAGACATACAAGGATATAACTGGGAATGTATATTGTTTACATATAGTTCCTATAATGCCTTTATGTCATTTTATATAATTCTAAATCGAGTTCCAAACATTATTATATAGCTCCAACCCTCAGACAGAGATAGAGGGTGAAGCACCCATTGATGCATAATCCATTTCTGGGGCTTTACCCACCAGAAATTGTAACTTAGGTCATGTTGAGTCAATGCTCATGAGGCACCATGGTCCAAAAAAACACAATTCAAATAAGCACTAACAATTGGGAGTTTTGACAATGTCTTTAGAACAAAAAAACACAGAAATAAATATCAATCGAAATGAATATCAATATTTTCCACAAATACTGCTGGTTCAACATCTTTGTCTTTTTTTTTGCGTAGAAAACCTCTCACCCACTTGAGTTCTTCCAATCTCCAGCTGTGAGTATGACACCTCTTCTTTCTCCTGCATTTGTTGCTCCAATTTCCTTTCAAATCATGACACATATCCAATTATCATGGTGAAACCGATCATATAATTAGTTCTTTGTTGGTGATATATTGGACAATGAAATATGGTAAATCTGGGTTTATCTTCACTGTTTGGAGTTAACACTTCCGTGTTTTCTTGCAGCCTCGGCAGCCTCGGCAGCACCTAAGTTGTCCTTTCTCTAAGCCTCGGACGTTCCGTCCAACAGAATGTGTTCAGATGCTTCCGGTGCTGAAACCTGCGTCAGAAGCAGGTTTAAACCAACCATGGCAACATATTTAACTGTGACCCCAAATGATAAATACCCTCTGGTAAACTAACATAGCAATTGAAAATTGCCATTGAAATAGTGGATTTTCCCATTAAAAATAATGATTGTCCATTGCTATGTTAGTTAACCAGAGGGTATTTAAGATTCACCCTTACCTAGCAAAAAGAGTGATAAACCACATAAGTCACCAACAGACAAGGAGGGCATGGACAACGTACATGGCAAATCTTGGACACCCAAAAGGTTTGGTGTTTCGAAGTCGCATCCCTTTTGCAAAGAAATACACCATTTGCTAAACCAACATTGTGTTTGTTCCCAACATATGTTTCAGGTGTGTATGTATATATATATATATATATTATATATATATTTAATATATAATATATAAATAATATATAATATATATAATATATAATATATATAATATATATACATACAAACACTACAACATCACATAGCATAACCTTTCATTTACATCTATAACCAAATATTTAGAGAAGGCTTTAACACATAACACACATTCACAGACCATTACGAGTGCACAACCTGCCGACCTGCCAGATGTTTTTTGCACATAAACCTGGATTTCCAAATGTATCATGAACAAGTGAGCAATGATTCAATGTTTACTTAAATTATTGCCTTTTTATTAAAGGCATGCCATCTAATATAATGATTTTTACTAAAACCTATGTCGTTTTTTTTTTCATCGTTGTTTCCAAGTACCCATCCTCCATCCAAAGCCCATGTGGGACTGAATAAACGAAGCCCCATGGTTTCAAGCAGTTTGGTTGATAAAAAATGTATTATATATACATATATATACTATAGACGGTAAAGCAACAAAAAGGGACGATGATTGCCGATTGAACTGGCGCCACTCAAAAAAAAATCAGAAACCAGGGGTCAACATCAAATTGCTTGGTGGTTTCACCCCCTAGGTCGATGTTGGTCATTTGGATCATCATCCCCATCGACCAGAGAATTCATGGGGATTCGACCAGTTTTCACCATCGACCAGAGACCTCGGTTGCTCCAAACACCCCAGGTACGTTTGGGTGGTAAATTGGCGAAATATAGATGTAACAGTAACATGACCCATTTACCCCCCCTCATGGCTATCGTTTCTCTATAAATTTCAAGGGGTTGAATAAACATCTGGTTGGTGGTATACCTACCCCTCTGAAAAATATGAAAGTCAGTTGGGGTTATTATTCCCAATATATGGAAAAATAAAACATGTTCCAAACCACCAACCAGTTTAATAAGCCCTTTTCAGTGGTGCTTGATGGTTCATAAGCTCTGACAAAAATCCAAGTGTCATAAATCATGTCAACCCTGGATTGACAAACTCTCCTGGTTAGGCAGGGCTGTCCCCAACATAGTGATAAATCACAAAAAAAATATTGGTACAATGTGGTGCCGCCGAGATATCAAAGTTGGATTATACCTACGATAACTACGATTTCTGAACGATAATGAAGGATATATCTATACTCTGTACTTAGATGATCTTAGATGGGCTTATAAACCAACTTGTAACTAGGGGGCTCCACTATGTACCCTGAGTAAACTGGGAGTCAACCCATGGTTACACGGAAACCATGGCCTCGATACTCAGAAGCTCCTGGTCCGGGACCTTTTCCATGTCTCCGTCAAAGCACCTGCTTTTGACGTACGTTTCATGGTAAATCGTCATGACTCCTGGGCTATGGGATTTGATCTTGGAGTTGATCCGGAAACCTCAAAACATATTCCCCATAGATCCCTCAGTGGTAGTGGATTTCCCAGTAAGAAAATAAACCAAATCATCGACAGCCATGACTGCTCCTGGAGAAAAAGTCTCTGTTCAGCCAGAACATTGCTCCTTTGATCAGCAACAGTTGGAAGAATTGAGCTGAGAATACTGAAGCATATTGAATCCAGGCTTAGCTGGAAAATTTGGCATGGGTTTTGAGATTCTTTTCGCACTTGGGGATCGATTCGCATCCTCCAACCTGGGGAAACCCTAATTCCAAGTGACATCTCAAGGAAGCCAACAAAAATCACCCCAAACGCGAGGCAGAGTTGTCCTGTGAATTGGAGGGTTGCTAAAACAACCCAATTTCCCAGGGTTTCTTTTGGTCAAAGCCAAAGTTCCAATCCTTCATTCAATCCAATTTTGTGTCATCAAAATCCTACAATTCAGTGTGAAACGTGAATCTTTGTTGCTAAACCCCAAGTTCCAATGGATATAAATCATGAGTCCCAAGATATCCCAAGTTTCGGTCAAAGATGGCAAAGTTTCAATGGTCAAATCCTGAGTCGTGAACGACAGTCAGGCGGCACTCCTTTTCTTGGCCTCTACACACCGAGCCGCCTGCGCTGACAGGCAACAGATTGGCCATGATTGGCCTGTGCCGATTCCGCCTTTCACGGTTGGAGCTGTTCTCACATGAACGACGAGTGGTGCTGCTGCAAGGGTGTCGCTTCGAATCAGCGGTGTCAAGCTGATACATATATATATATATACATTACGGATATCAACATATCATAATGTAGTGTGGGTATAAATAGCATGGATAGGATATGTGGAAATTTGATGAAATTTGTGTCTGATTGGAACATCACATTTTACCGGCAATTTGGTAAAGTTTGCCTAGTTTCAACCAGCATTTCTGGTAACGTTGTGGTGTGGGAAAGTTATCAGTTTCTCCATCCTGTAGTTACAGCTCTGCATGTGTTTGAGCCTTAAATATCTTAAATATCCAATAGTATGTAACATGATGAGATGTGTTTTTGTTAATGGGTCTCAAATGGTGAACCGATTGACCGCCACCATGAAAAACAAGTGACAAGAGTCACTCTTTCGCCCCGCGTGGCACAAGGGATAGACTATAGCCATAGCTATAGATTGGTTGAAATCTGCCACTCCACTAGAAAAGGATCGATTGGGTTCAGCCACCGCCTTTAACAAGTGATCCATAGTGATCCACCACCCGCCTTTAACAAGTAATGGCCCCTCACAGAGATCCTCGGAAATTGGTGAACAAAAACACCTGATTTCGTGGGACGGGAGTGGGCCCTGGGCAAACGTCCGGATTTATGCATGTATGTATATATATATATAATCTACATATATATGGCAGCAACCAATCAGTGTTACTTTATTCCACCATTTCGATTGTCTTTCCTTCTGCTGGATTCTTTTACTTTTCTGCCTATGACACCCTCACCTTGCCATGCCACCAAAGTCATGTAGCAACGGCAGCTTTCTTCATCTCCACTGACCAGCGAGAAGTCCTTTCCGAAACACGACTTTGAGACTGAACCGCTCAGATTCAAAAACTGGGAGGTAAAACAGTTTTAAAAAATCCTTCCGAAACATTGCTATGACATCCAGCAATCATCCGAGATTTTGACAGGGCATAGAAAATAATTCTTTCATCGTGACCCAAAATCCCAAAAACACCAATCCATGGACAAAAGCCATGACTTGGTGGCCATTTTTTGGTCAACCAAAGAGCCATTTCAAAAGTTCTGGTCCAATCGGATCTTCTCTGGGTGAGTGGAATCTTCAAATTCAATGCCTCTGGCCTGTGGCCTAGGACATTCTTACGTGCATGAAATCAGTCGTCAGACTGTTGACATGCACTATATAACTGTAGCCAAAACGCGTGTGTGTGTTTTGTTTGGAGGTATGGAAGTTCAATGGATACGGCACAGCCATGTGCATACCCAAGATTCATATTGGACAGAGGGTCTTGAACTATCATCCAGGCACGGTCTACATTGTCTACATCAAGACCTTCAAAGTACCGTGAAAGGATTGTAACAGTTTCACGGTTAGCTAAATACCAATTCTAATATGGGGCCCCAAGATAGCTAAGTTGGTATATAACTACAGTACAATAACTAGGGTTTTAATATATATATATATTAATTATACTGTATCTATCGTTAGATCAGGTTATAAACCAACGCATTTATCAGCACTATGTATCGGCCTGAAGGTCTACAGCTATAGGCTATCCTCAGAAGGCCGTTTACAACCAAGAAGCCTTGACACATTTGGCCCGTTGATGTCATATATAATATATAAGAAATACAATATGCAGTAACATATATACATATCATATATATATATATATGAATATATATATATATATACATGAACTGGTTGTGTGAAGAATGCTTTATATCACATATATTAAACATAATATATATATATATACAATTATATACATACGTATACTATATACATGTATCATATCATATGATGTATCATATTATGTATCATATGGATTCATATGGATTCATACGGATTCATATAAATTCATATGGACTCATGTTGATTCAATTGATATATCTTACATGTTGTTTTACACGACAGCGTTCCAGCTATGCCATTTTCACCTCACTGGTGTTCAGCTCACGAGTTGCGTTGCGCTCTGTACACGTCATGGAGACCAAGCGAAACGGCGAAGCAATGGACAGATTGGAACATGGTCTATGTAGAATGCCAACACTGTATAGTTCTCTACACATGTATATAATATATTATAATATGTGTATATAAAGAAAGAGAGCAATAAATAAGATCGATTTTCTGGAGACTTGGGTATTATCGTTTCCCAGGTTTTGAAGGTCAGGGAACTCAACATCATGTACGCAACTGAAGATGACCATGGAGTTGGGGAAGGATTTCAGTCCCAAAGATATCTGCAAACATGGTTCAAAAACTCAAAGATATTGGGAACCCTACAATACAAATCACATCAAATCACATCATATCTCCTCACCTCAAACAAGATACATGATTCTTATATAATGCTTACTATATCTGTATCATATGTATTAATATGATCACATAGAAGACTCCGTAACCTCCCATCCTCCATGGCTCTGATTCTTTTTCTGGGACAACCGGCCTGGGAAAACCGGAAAACCCCGCCAAATGACCTCTGGTTGATCATCATGTTCCTCATTAAAATGGCCTAAATTGATGCTGAACCATCGCCATGCTTCAGCCAGAATCCTGGCCCATTTCTCCAAGAAGATTTCGCCGGGTCGGCACGTCCAGTTTTTCCATCCAGGGACCCAATCAAAACGTGTCCAGTTTCAACTGAATCATATGGGAAAATGGTTGTTTAGCAACACACCAACAATCAGGCACAGCATCTCTGGCAACCCAAACCATCCCCGTACAAACTCACTGTAGATCCTTCAAACGCTGAAAGCAAACTCAGACCCCGACCCTCGATCAAACAGAATGGATGTTGAAACTGACTGACAAATGAGTGTAGGTCCAAGTTGGCTACCCGACAGAAGAAACAGTGCTTCTCTGGTCCTTTTCCATCAAAAAAGAACAACGGAAAAGGACGTGGCAGACTCAGCTTAAATTGGAGCCTCGACCATTGCCACACGAGGAACGGTGGAGACACCACTCAACGGGTTTAGGAATCTACCTATCAGCTACTAGGATGATGCCAGTAGTTTTAGTAGTTTTGACATATGCTGATGGCTAAAAACTGTGGTTTCTCGAACTGAAGCATCATCCGTCGACGCCAAAGGCCATCAAACTCGGTTCAGCAGCCTGCGGCCCGAGGGCCAAACACCAAGGGCCATGCGAACCAAAAAAACATACTCCAGCATAGCATGCATATCTCTCAATTCTCTCAACAAAAGGATTGCAAACTATTACTATAATCATCAGGAAGGGGGTCATAGTTATAATTACAGTGCTGTATCATCTTTCTTTCAGAAACTAAAGATCCCACCCTTCGCAGAGATATGTCCAGAAGTCGCAACAAAACAACCAAAAATCGAAGCCAGCAATCTGCCACCTGGAAGATTTATCAGCGTGTATCTTGCGTTGACCTCAATTTGTGATGTTTGGATATGTTTGGATGCTTTTCATCCCTTACGGTAAGGATAACACGAGCAAGAAACATGTGCATCTGCCAACATCCAAATCAACACATCGCCATTTCTCGGGACCCTTGCTGTTGTTTTTGTTTCGCCCGGAACCGTGACACCTTTGCACCACGAAGCCGCAAGGGTTAATCATGAAAACAAACTAGAAACATGTTTCAAAGAACCAGGGAAGCAATGGATTACCACAGCCCTTTACAAGTTAAGTAATTTAAGTATTTAAGTCAAGTGTTTGTCTTGAATTCTAGGGCTGTTCCAACCTGTAGCGTTTCCCACCAATTTTCCCTCTGTCGAATTGGGCCTCTGAGTTCATCAATTGGTTTCGCAAGGAGCAGGGTCGAATTTCGGTGACATCCTGAAAGATGGGACTTGATGCACTCGTTTTTTCGGGATCTCATGTCTAAACAGTCTATGCGTTGTGTACATAAAACTAAATCAAATCACGTATAATATATATATATATATATATCTACACTGTATATAATATGTATATTGAATCAATTATATGTATATATTATTATACATAGTATGTTAATTATATAAACTATTAAATACATATAATCTAAATATTATTATTTAAATTAAATATCAAAAAAATAATCACGTATAACATATTATATATATACACTATCATATCATATATATATATATATATATCATAGTATTATATGTGTGTGTTTGATGATATATATATATATAATATTAAACATATAATATAGTATAATATAATATAATATATATATATATAATAATAATATATATATCAAAATATATATTGTATAATATATATATATATATATTATATTATATATTATATATATATATTACATACTGTATATACATTACATATTATATACATTATGTTCTATATATATTATATACTGTGTATATATCATGTATTAAAGTTCATATATATATATAATTATTTATATATACATATCATAGAATGTAGTTTTATTGATTGTTTGATTGATTGATAGATGCATGCTTCAGTTGGATATCTACCCAGCTGCGGCTACGCGATTGGGCTTTCCAACATGGTTTTTGTGATATCCCCCAACCAGGTATAAGGTCAATAATTTTATGGTCATAAGCGAAAACACAAGGATTACTGTAACAGATCACTACTGATATTGAATGATATTGATATCAACATAGATAATGACAATCCATCACTTCGAGATGGATTGACAACTTATCCCCGCAAAACTGAGCAATTTACACAAATTATGACACATTAAGGTTAATGTGGTTAAAACAATAATCAACCACCAATTTGGGAATGGTTGATAGAAAACACATTTATGGTGATGACTGGGATGGTTTATGGCATTCTTTTAACCACATTAGTCACATGTTTTTTTCCTTACCCGTAACCTGACCATATTTCCCCCGTAAGAACATCCCATCCAGGGGCGATGATGTGACTATGAACACGCCAGGCGAGTTCGTCTTCGTCCACATCCTGCGACGGCCCCAAGGAACGATGAAACATATGACACTTGTGACCCAGTTGTGACCCCTAAAACAACTAGTGACTTTGGCCAGGAAGAACGAAAGCCAACCGGGGGGGAAAAAATCATATGGAACAAAATGATATTTGACTTTGAAAAGAAGGTGAGTTGGCGCTACACACAACCACACATGAGAATTGAAACACGAGTCGGTACCAAGATGGACACTTGTCATAGACCTTTGATTTTGATTTCTTCACGGGAATTTGAAGCACAGTTGTAAACCAATTCCATCAACCCATTCCAATAAAGAGTGATAGTTAGTGTTTGTATTATCCATTTGTAATACAATTTCAGAGATCACTTCATTGCAGTCCCTGTGGGCAAACCAGCAGTTCTTCTGGTTCCCCAGGCCAAAACACTCGTGGTGGGCAGGAATCAGAATTCACTTACAGCATGTATCAAAAAATATATATTCCAGTGACTAGTTAAGTAAGAATTTCTGGGAGGCTTGTTTAGTCGTGATACATCCAGATTAGCGGCTTTCGGCGGCTTTTAGTGGTTTTGATCATCCTACCTTTAGTGCTTTTTCTTGCAGCATATAAGGACCACAAGAAATTAATCCATCCATTTCGCCTCAATTAAACATATCTTAACTAAAATAAAGACCCTTAGCTTCCGCACCATATGTACTATATAATATGCGGTCCTTCTTAGGCTCCCGATAATCGCAAAGTAGTGGGGTCCAACCAGGGTTCCTTACCGAAGATTTCCTAACCAGGGGGAGAAAAGAAGGGGAATCAGAAAAGAGTAGCTGAGTAGATGCAACCTATTCCTTCCTGTCGTAGCGATATGCTACCTACACATATCTAGACGGCTATTCACCCAATAATCAAACATATGTTCCGTTAGTTCCAAAATGTTCCAAATCAACTTGGAGCTCCGCTCCAGCATTCGTTCAGATTCCAGCAGTTAGCTCAGATTAGAAACTAGTATCCCCGCAAAAAGATATGGCAGTGTGTCAAAACCTTGTACCCCTGGTGAACATCAAAATAGCTGGTAAATGGATGTTCATCCCCCTAAAAATTGTATTAATAGGTATTGACCCATACCCATATAGAACCGGTTCCATTCATTCAATTTACCGCTATCTGAGTAGAGTTTGTGTCATTTTTTTGGGGGGGGAGTGTTGCTATAAAGTCTTGTACTGTAATCGATTCGTTATCGCCCAAAAGCCCATCGTCCCAGCCAAGTGGGACCTCCCAGTCATGCTCGCAAACCCTGCCAAAGATACAGACCTGGTTGGTGGTTGACCTACCCCTCATATATTGGGAATAATAATCCCAACTTCCCATCTGAAAAATATGATTTAGTCAGTTGGGATGATGACATTCCTATTAGATGGAAAAATAAAATTCATGTTCCAAACCACCAACCAGAGAAAGTCAGAAAGGAAAACACATGAAAAACGGCAGAGTGTGTAAAGTGCCTGGAAACCATCGGTGTAAAACAAAAAACCCTCCGATTACCAATTTCAATGTCATTTGTCACATCTGTCAAATTGATGCCCCAAGCTCTTTGTGATTTCTTCCAATCAGATTGGGGCATGTCCCACCCCTCAATAGCATCAGTCCAAGCTACATCGCAGTGCTTCAAAGTGTAAAGAGATATGGCAGAGATCATAACAGATGTTTCACCTGGCACGTGATGCCCGCTGGGTAGGGATTCCCACCAAATCTCAACCACCAAGGACCACGTCAAGGACGAATCGATGGGTCAACGAAAGGGGGGTGAATCTATTAAAAAAATCAGTGGACGGTTCAGCGGTTGACTGGAGTGAGATAGACTTTAGACTTTCATCACTCATTGCGTGAACATATCGAACACCAAACTGTGTCCATGTTCAACCAAAAAGCTAGGGTTTGAGTCTTTAGTTTCTGCTACAGTAGATTCATATGTTTAGTTCCCTGGGTCCTTTAAGACCATCACCACAGATTCACGAGCATGGCAACCTTGTAATGGGCCAGCGGATTGAGGATAGATGGAAATATCTGGTATTACCACAAGCAAACGAATAGAGTCAACATGGTGATTCTGAAAGCACGAGTTTCTCAAAATTAAAGGTCGATCTGGTCAAGGATTTGGTGGTTGATACTCTTCTGAGTGGTTTCGACGATACGGATTGAGACATAGTACATGAACAACTACAGAGACAACCTCAAATCAAACACATAGACACTTCTCCGGAACCTCCAGGGGGAACATCCAGAAACATTATAGATTTTGAATGATTTTCATGGATTATCACCAGGGTCATCCACAACAGATCCACGAGTGTGGCAGGCGGCCTATCCAATTGACGTGACCCTTGCAGGTCCAATGCACTCGCAAATCGCAGCCTGAACTTCTGAACCAACCAAGCAGATGGGTGTGTCTTAAAGTGGGCCTATAGCCTCAAAATGAACCACTGGATTTTGGGCTACCCTACTTTCAGATTCCACCCAGATGTGATGAAAAATGGTAACCCTGCCCCAAAGAACGTGGGCCTGCAAACATTATGCAAGTCGCTTTACCCCACAAACTAATTACAGATGTATACTGTATATATAAATATATAATTATATATATATGCCATAAACATCCATAGTCACCATAGTTTGACTTCGCAGTTAGAAACCAAGTTAGCCATCTGCCACCTTTTGTGTGTGTCTATATGCAAGCATTCACCATGATAAACTATGGATGTCATTCACTGTCAAAAATTGTCATCAAAAGACTTGTATACCGTCAAATGGTAATTTTCCGGTGGAACAAACGTGTGCGAATGTCAGCATCGACAAGAATCAAACAGGGGAAAGGAACCAGCAAAGGTGGGAACTAAAAATGGAATGTAATCAAAACTGGGCATACAAATATGTGTTGTCCATATATCACGACTCACCATGACACAACCAAACGGATTCGGACAAATTACAGTACTTTCGAAAATTGAAACAAACAAATTTCGAAATGATTCTCCTCATCCTCACCATGATTTATGTGGGTGTTTTAATTGGGATCATAGTTGCATGGACAATGTAAGAACCCTACAAAACCATGCTTCACCAGTCAGTTTCCCCAATGTCAAAGACGAGTATCAGAAATCAAAACATGGTTTGGTCTGAAAAGTTGCAAAAAAACACACAAATTATTTTCTTCGAGTGATCCCCAACAAGTGACATTTGTTTGACATATTTTCTGACATTCTATCTGGCAATCACATTTTATCAAGCATATTTTCTGACATTCTATCTGGCATTCTATCTGGTATATCTTCGGAGATTCTTTGTGGTTGAGGTCCAGCGGGGAACACTCTGATCCGGAGCTCGCGGTTGAGGTCCGGCGGGGAACACTCTGATCCTGAGCTTGCTGTTCGGGTCCGGCGCGGAAAGCTGCGATCTAGCGCTTGCAGTTGAGGTCCGGCGGAGGAGAAGGAGAAGGAGAAGGAGAAGGAGGAGGCGGGACAGCTGACATGAAATCTAACAACCCTCACCTGACAGGTGGGGAAAAAAAAAATATATATATATATAATATATTGATGATAGTTGGTATTTCAGGCCTATTATCAGGAATTTCAATGGATATCCAATGGCTTAACAAAAACTTCATCAGACCAGACCAGCGTTCGGAACAGTCAAGACACCATAGGGTCGACCATCGCAGACCTGGCACTCCACCTGAAAGATGGGACAACAAAAGATGGACTTTAAATGATGTTCTCAGATAATGTATGAAATACATGATAACCTATGATGATATTTTCTAGATGATTGGTTAATCTATTTGCTTTGATATTTTTTGGGATGTGCATGGTTGTGTCGTGGTTTTTACTGATGGTTTCCCTTTGTCCATCGTGTTTCTCCATGTCCAATGGTACTGCGGTCCATTTTCCTCATGGCAACTGCTGGTGGATAACTGGATAACCCCAACAAATGGGACACAAACACATCTGAAGAACTTATAGTACTTTTTAGTTGTTGTGTTTTCCCCGTGTTCTTTTCTCCATACATGTTCCATGTGCGATGATGATGATGATGATGATGATGATGCTGATGCTGATGCTGATGCTGGTGGTGGTGGTGGTGGTGGTGGTGTTGCATGTTTGATGATTTTTGGCTCCTTGGGGGTCAATGGCTCCAAGGATGTAGGAACACCAAACGTGTGCACCACATGGAAGATCTTCAAGTCGAAGTCAACATGTGTCAACGGGTGAATTGAAGGGTCGCGAATCTATACAACCACCAAAATAATTCTGTCACCCAGGGAATTGGATACGTTTAAAACTTACCTTCTTGCATTGGCATGATGTTGACATACTGGCCAAATATGGCCAAATGATAGTTCAATTAATTAGTGCTTCAATGTGCTTCATATATTGCACTTTGTTGTTTTTCCCCTTTTTGCGTTGAATGTGGGATTTACCTAAGCAAAATACCATGAACAACTGAACAACTACCTTGACTGGGGATGGTTTAAATTGCAGCCATAAAAATGGTGATGGCATGGGAATTGTTTATTATCGGTTTCACTGTTTCACCACATTATTCCAGTTATTCATTAATTATCCAACAATTATCTGCTCATCATCCACTAACATCCATTACTTACTGAACATCCATTTATTTATAGTGGTTTTATCCCATTGAAACCTCCATTTAGAGTGGATTTTCCCCTTAAAATCTGGTGATTTTGGAGATGATCCGCCCTGTATCATCCCCAAAAATAGCCAAAGGTCTGAACCCTCGTGAAGAAATTTCTTGCAGAAGGTGCGCATTGCCTTCACAATCCCCACCTGAAGCGAGATTGGGCGCCATGGAGTCCTGGGAAAATGAAAGAAACTCATGTGAAAATATAGGATGACTTGAGCAGAAAACCCAATTGATGCATATATTTGTGACATAAATGGAAATTGAATAGTGATGTCCAGGAAATACTGGTGAGGAGTGCGATCATTAAAATGCATAGAATACTCTCCATTGAGCATTCTGACATCCCACTAAACCAGTGAGCAACATGTCGGATCAACTAAACCATGCCGGTAGTCAAACGTGGCAATGGGATATCCTCTACCCATAGGATCCATGTATGGAATATTTACCTACATTGGGATTATTTTAAATTACTTTATGGGTCAATGTAGGTAAATATTCCATACATGGATCCTCTGGGCTATAAAATTTCAATGCAGCTTCTTTTTTATGTTCCCCGCTTATGAAACCCCGTTTCGTTCAGTGATTTCCCGGGTTCTGATGACACCGGAGCTGCCCGACCTGCGACGCCTTTTTTTCATGGGCTATGGTCATCCCAACATCATCAGTGCGAATCCAAAATAATGGGTACCCTCTGGTAATTTGTTACATAGCTATTGAAAATAGCCCATTTATAGTTGATTTACCTATTCAAAATGGTGATTTTCTATATGTAGCTATGTTAGTTTATCAGATGGTATATTGTCCAATATTGTAGATCAACTATTTTGAACAATGGATTCATCAAACAAAGAAATAACCTGACCATCCTCCAAGAACATAGATCAGCTTTGGTAGCCATGGCAAGTAGATAGATGATTTACCTATCAAACATGGTGATCTTCCAGTTCGCAAACTGTTTGTCATTCCCAGCGGGTATATTCTTTCCTATGTCCTCACATAAGTTGGTTTTCTATCACACATGTTCGGCAAAATCACAAGGATTTTCCGATTGATGTCCCCATGATATATGCCTCATTTCTTGCTTAGCCTCCATCCTATATTAAAATATACCATTGTAGATGTGGGTTTCACTCACCCTGAAAGATCATGGTTTTTCCCATTTTTTGGCTCACCCCATGGCTTTTCCCATGTTTTTTTTTACATTTTCACCATGGGCTAAGCCATGGCACGTAAGTTTGTTTACAGCCGGCCATTTGCTTCGGCTCGCTCCAGGGCTTTCGAAGCTGCAGCACAACTGCCCTGACTGGGCCAAAAAGAAGGCTGGGTTTTGTGCGTTTCGCCCTTGGACACAATGTATATATCGTATCTACAAAATGTTAGATGACATTACATAATATATATATATAAGCTTATGATAATCTGTACAATACAATACAATACTATACTATGCTATGCTGTACTGTACTATTTTGTTTCATTTTTGTTATATATATATATCCAATCATCACTACATTGTATGATAGATCAAACGCAATACATAACATATTATATATGTTATATGCTACATTGTGCATTATTATATCATGTGTTCATGTCACACTGTATAATGTATGTATATATATATAACCCAGTAGTTTCTCCAAATGGTGGATGTTGATGTCCCATTGATAACATCACCTTCGACAAACACAAAGTCATGCGGCAGGAAGTTGCAACAGTAAAAAAAAGCAAGGATGCCGCAATACCCTTTAAACGTGAAACCATGACAGAATATTATACAAGGGGGGTGCACTCTCATTTGCTACATTGATTTACAACTTGTGTAATTATGTTCTATGGTGGTGAATATAAATACGCTTGGAGATTCATAATAAACTAACTTTTAGCTAATCAGATTGTAGAATATTCTGTACATCCTCTCGTTGACTAACTGATAACCTATCAAAATAACACTTACCACGATTTTACTTTCCGTTTCACACCCCACAACATAGGTCTAAAGAAGTGAAAACAACATGCATATATACATACATACATACATACATACATTAATACATTACATACATACATATATCAATATGTATACAAAACATTGGAATTTCAGTAAGTCAAAATATGTTTGGCTATATGATCTGGCTCCAACCATGAGACCCCCAAACTAACACAAACAAAGTGACTGGTTTTCCAAAACACGGTCCCCATTTTTCGGCCCATAGAGCGGTAGCTTGCAGAAAATCACACTGCTCTGGATTATCTTCAGAGCCAACCTTGGACAGCCCCCCCAAAAAAAAATACCGCAATGTTTAGATAGATTCTGATAGATATCATATTCCTCCATATATGAGTTTGCCATGGATTGTACAGAAGTTGTTTGTACCCCAAATGGCAATCCAAGTGGTGATAAATCATTCAATTTGGGATAATTACTCTGTTTGGAGAAAACAAGATAATATATTATATGTATACATATATTTATATATATACATTATATATATATATGTATATGCATGTGTATAATCATATATTGCCAAAAAAACACCCATTCCCAGCAGTCAATGCCAACTGATCTCCAACTGATCTTTCTTGTCTGAAAAACGACGAGCTTCGGATCATATATGCTAAAATCTGGCTTTCGGTCAAAGAACTCCTGCCGAACTGGCGATGTGGCTGCAGCGAAGTGTTTCTTTGATTTGGATATGTTATCCCAAGAAAACTACAATGTGGGGCCCCCAAACGATAGGCAATGAAGTTGGTTTATAATTCCAATAACTAAGGTTTATAATACTTATATCTATAGTTAATAGATGTTAATAGGTTTATACACCGACTTACAACTGGGGGGCCCCACATTGTAGGGATGGAGACCAACAATTTTCAAAACCACAAAGCAGCAACTGGCTGCAGCGGGACATGTATTTGGCGTAAAATGTTGGCAATCATTTCGGGCAAGGAACACATGAGACTGATACTCCCTAAACCTACTAGCCATTTGTGCTTCAAGGAACATCTTGACGTCGTGAATAGGAGTACACGTTCAATGTTTCTGGGCCCGGGTACCAGGCTGTTGTATTGGGCAAAGTAATCTCAAGATGCACTGACGGCGTGACGGAACGTCAATCTTATAAAGTTGTTGGATGTATGATGCACATTAAGTTTGTTTTGTTAAAGTCACACTTCTATAGTACTGTAGCTATTTACATATTATTTGTCCTGTATTTCTCCATTCTTGTCTGGTGCTATTTCACTCGTTGTTGAAGAAGCCAAAATGGAAGGTGGTAAGCCCCTTCAACCAGTTCTTGTCACTTAAAGCCACCTGTGTTTGTCATCACTGTCGCTGTAACCAAAAAAATCGCCCAAAAGAGACGACTTAGCCGATTTTGAAACAAACCCAAATCACATTAACTTGGTTGTATTTGTATGTATTGTGTATGTATATATTATACAGTATATATATATATATATACACATGCTCAATATCCCAATGTTTACCCCAAACAAATGTTGGCCGTGTTTCCATTTTATCATCCCAAATATTCCTATGTTTTGCTGAATCGTTTCTCGCCTCATAGTCCAGCCTGGCGCGGGAAATTCTTGGGGATCCCCCTTTACATTTCAGACACCGACATTTCGTGGAGGACCAAAAAACATCGGCACTGCTGCAGTGCAGTTCCAGTTTATATCTAAGCGTACAGTTATTAGGGGTGATATTTTCAGTTATATGGTGGTTTCCTAAAATAGTGGTATCCCCAAATCATCCGTTTTAGTAGGATTGTCATGGATTGTCTATTCTAAACCATAGATTTGGGGGTACCCCCATTTTAGGACACCCCCATATACCAACTTATGGAGGTTATCACCATGGTTAGTTCTCACCATTGATAACCCCAACTGCACCTGTAAGTACAGTACAGCTGTGAATGGTGGTCAATCCATGGTTTGTGAAACTCGAACGGATGGTCGAATGGGACAAGATACTTCTCGAAACTTAGGACACATTGCAACCAACAAATAAGATCTCTGAACTGGAACACAAATTAAAAGAGTTATACAAACACAAAACACAAAAAAAGGTCGAAGAATCAACGTCCAAGTGAAGTCAGGGCAACCATCTGTTCTGAGGTTACTAAAGACATAAATATCAGATCTCAACATATATATATATATATAGTTGTTTTTCCCCCTGAATTATCTTGCCTATGATGCTACAATCTAGACCAAGCAACGCAGAGACAACTTCGTTTTTGTTCTCGCCCTTCTTTGCGGTTGTGGTTGTTCTTGTTACTCTTGTTACTCGTGTTGCTGTTGTTGCTCTTGTTGCTCTGGTTGCTCTTGTTGACTTTTTGTTTTTTGATTGTTGTTGTTCTTGCTGTTTTTGTTCTTGTTGTAGTTGTAGTCCTAAGAAAGCAGAACAACAGGGAAGAAAACCGAAAAAAACAAAACAGCAGAGAAAGCAGAAACAACAACAAACAAGCAGCGCAGCCAAACTAATTAAAACAAAAAACTACAGGCAAAAAGCAAAAAAAACATAACAGAAAAAAATAGCAGAGACGCACAAGAGCAAAGAAACAGATTTTGCAGAAAAAAACAGTAAAACTTGAGTTTTGGAGAAATCCAGAAACAGAAAATCCTTATCCTCTGGTAAACATACAAAAAACTATGGAAAATCACCATTTGTTATGGGTAAATCAGCGAACTACATGGGCCATTCTCAATAGCAAACTGTTAGTTCATGTTGGGTAAACCATCCCCCAGTCATCGCCATAAATATATGTGGCATGGTTACCAGTCCCAGTCATGGATGGTTTATACCATTGTTTTACCTACATTAGTTAGATATCCCACTATTATTCCATTATTATACCATGATTATCCTACTATTCTCCCCTGCAACAAGTAAGGATAGTTAATGATGGTTAATATAATATAATAATATCATTGTCATTAACTATCATTATTCATTATTAAACATCATTAACTATCGTTAAAGACCACTATTAACTATCATTATGAATTATGAACTATCATTATTAACAGGCCACTAATTAACTAACTACAATTAATTTTCATGATAATAACAAATTTATAGGTGAACTACCATTATCCCATTAACCATCACTAACTATCATTAATGATAGTGAACTATTATTATTAACTATTAACAGGCCATTAATGGGATACTGGCCCCAGCACCCGCCTCAAGGTGTCCGTGATCTTCCCCAGGCTCAGGCGATACGCATCCGGTGGCTGCGACGGCAGCGGTGGAAACGGTCCCTGCAGTGTTTCACACCGAGCGTCGGACGTTCGCTACGATTAATATATATATATATATATATATATTATATATATATATATATATTATATATTATATATTATATATTATATATTATATATTATATATTATATATTATATATT
>Ga0126342_10002990_pt1 | contig 27349 bp, 19 predicted proteins | sample Cyp1metagenome_FD_92528 | JGI IMG/M metagenome (GOLD analysis project Ga0126342, IMG submission 92528) | Coral microbial communities from Lord Howe Island, Old Settlement Bay, Australia - Cyphastrea 1 metagenome | ecosystem: Host-associated > Invertebrates > Cnidaria > Coral ... | reverse complement strand
TTATATATTATATTTCATATTATATTTCATATATTATATATTAAATTTTATAGAATATAGATTATAATACATTATAAAATTATATATTCTATATTATATATAATATACTATGTATTATATATTGTATATTCTGTATTCCATGAAATTAAATTACATTATATATATTTATTAAAATTTATTTCATTCTGTTCGTTCATGTTATATTATGTTATATTATATTTCATTATTATATTATATAATACATATCATATTATACTCCCTTTCAATATTGAATTACATTATATCATATTACATTATGTTCTATCATATTATCCTATATTATACTACATTGTATTGTATTAAATCATTAATATATACTATATAAATACTATATGATACTATATCATGGTATTTTATACTAGTTTATATTATATTATATTATATTATGTTATTACATTAGTGCTGAATAGCGATTGCTGAACATCTTCCATATTGGTTAGGTCAACCAATTTTGGACGGCTTCGCAGCTGAGCGCCTACTTGGACGTTTCGCGCATCAACTGAGTGAGAAAAACAGTGGTTGTTGACCACTATTTTGCGGTCAATGTACAACCCATGTATCCATGTACGCATCCATACGTAGATACATAGATACATACAGACATAGATACATAGATACCTAGGGCTCTAGATACCTAGATACATCGATTACCCCTCTAGAAGTCTGAAACTAATTGAGTTATCTATCGATTTTCATCCCAGCTAGTAAGTGGTTTATCATCCATATAGAACCCCTATCCCATAAAATCCAGTGGGGATATTCCATGAATCTGGGGGTATAACCCATTTACGATGTATGGGGCCCGCACCGCCAATGTTCCATAGTTACGTCACGTCATTTAGATTCATAGAGCCCTAGATACCATCAGATACCAGCAGATCACCCTTCCATAAACTATTAAATTATACCATTATGTTACATGTTATATGCTACCATCATGGAACTATATATATATATATTATTTCCATATTCTATACCATTATGTTTCCATGAAAATTTGACCTCGACATCGCAGGTCAAACTCAGTCCGGCCACGAAGCCACAGTCACCACCCACACCGCCGCCGCCGCCGGTGAAGGAGAATCCAAGGGAACCCGGGGAACTCCCAAAGCCACAGTCAGCGATTCCGGGAGGGTTTGCCGATTTTTCGGATCTTTCGGATTTCACATGGTATGCATATCCACCAGAAGCGAGGAATCTATCAGGACATTTTTTGGATTTTCGTGGGATATTTAAACATATTTGAACCAGATCCCAAACACGCAGTTCTCTGTTTCCTTATTCCTGATGATATTGCTTTCACTTTCTTTGATTTTTGTCAATGTAGGTCTTACCGGGGGGTAGCATATATTTGTATATGTATTTACGTGTGTACATATGCATATATATATACATATGTATATTTTAGAGCAGAATTTCCTGTTAAGCCAGGAATGGCTTGTCCATTGGAGATTCTTGCTTTGCCATCAAGCAGCATGGCAGGAGCACAAGAAACCGGTGCAGGAGCAAAGACCAGCCGTGCAGGAGGAAAAACCACCGGTGCAGCCGGTGCAGGAACAAAGGTCCCCTTTGAGGCAAAAGGGGCCATCGGTGCAAGAGCACAAGCTTGAATTGCCTGAGACCAAGGCACGTCAAGGGCATGAGGTGAATATGTTGTGGATTTCAACGGGGAGATGGGAATGGTTCATCAGTTCATGCTGCCAAAATGGCTGGTAAACGAATTGTACATGTCACTGGCGATTTATGGGCATAAATTTCGATGGTTTAGTTCGTTCAACTAACGAGCCCACATGACCAACTGTTGGTTCCCCAATAGGTACCCTTTCGAGCCATGTTCATCAAACAGTCAGTGTAGCACAGATTTTTGATCGGCCAGTGGAAGGGAACACCTCAAGATTTTCGTTTGATTCAACTTCGATACATCAGAAAAAACATGATATATATATATATATATATTATAATCATATATATATATATGTATATGCATATGCATATAATAGACATATATATATATATATTGATAAGTTCAAGCACTCCAGGTGCCTCCAAATGCGTTTTAGAGAGAAATTTGAGGCGCAGAATGTTTACCTTGGCCACTACTTTGGGGTTCAGTAAGGGTGGTGATAACCCGGTCCAGAGCTCAGAGAGTTATAGTTTCCTACCTTCATCTTCCATAACATTTGGGTAAATTATAACGACCTCACTGTTCTCCCTCACTGGAATCATGCTTAGTAAGGGGAATCATCCCCAAATGGCCGAACTATTCAGGTTAGTGAAATATTATAATTTACCCAGATAAAATTTGTTGATGATCTTCTTGTTGTTGAGTATGGTATGGGTCAAACCTACTACCCTGTTCCCGTTCCCAAAGAAATACTCAAAACCACCAGCCTTTTTGTGGGTACACAATGCTACGTTCACTGACTTGAAACACACCAAACTTCCACCTAATGTGGGCCCCAGAGTCAAAGTTGGATTGCAACCCCAACTAACTAGAGCTGTAAGTATCACAAACCCAACAGTTAGTCCCTTTTTTTCAAGCACCTTAGCCCACTACAGCGGCCCCAAATTCCATAAGATTCCAGGATTCCGTGATTGATGATCCTTCACCCGTGAGACCCCCAATGATTGGTTGCTTCGCTGCTCAGAACAAGAGGGGGAAAGCCTGGGCGGACATACCACCCGAGGCCGTGATGAATTTCGCCCGGCATCATGGGGGATGTTGAATCAACATCTATGTATCACGGTTAACCCTGGTTAGTAATGGTTAATAATAGTTGATATAACCATGGTTAGTAATGGTTGATAATTTAGTTAACCAAAGGAAGTTTAGAAGTCTATACATCCGTTTGACGGAGCTTTGAAAGTCACAGCAATCACGAAAGCTTCGTTTTCGCATCTTCAACTTTCAGTTTTTGAGGCAGGTCTGGCACGAAAGCGTCGTTTCCACATCTTCAACATTCAGTTTTTGCGGGCTGTGGAGGGAGGTCTGGCACGAAAGCGTCGTTTTCACAGCTTCAACTTTCACTTTGAGGAAAGTCCCGCGCGAAAACTTCGTTTTCACATCTTCAACTTTCAATTTTTTTGAGGGAGGTCTGGCTCGAAAGCTTTGTTTCACAGTGTCAACTTTTCACTTTTTGAGAACAGTCTCGCGCGAAATGCAAATTTGAGAGATAGTGGATACGCGAAATAGTTTGTTTCGCAGCACAGTGCCTCGAAAGATGGAGGGGGCAGGTCTGCCACGGCGGACGGTCTCGGCGGTGGATCATTCTCGAATTGTCCCCGCATTGGAACTGACGGTCCAGGTGTCGTTTTGACAACTTCAACCTTCAGTTTTGAAGGGACGTCTCGCACGAAAGCTTCCTTTTCACAGCTTCAAATGTTTATTTTTTGAAGGAGGTCTTGCACGAAACGGTGGTTTTCACTGCGTCAACTTTCACTTTTTGAGGAAAGTTTCGTGCGAAATGCGTTTTGAAAGATAGCGAATGCGTGGCATGTTGCGTTTTGCAGCGCAAAACGTGCCTCGGAAAATGGAGGGAAGGTCTGCCGCGCGGCAGGTCCCGGACAGTCTTTGCTCCGGGGAATCATTCTGGAATCGGCCCCACAATGGAACTGACGGTTCAGGCGTCATTTTGACAACTTCAAATTTCAGTTTTTGTGGGATGTCTCGCACGAAGCGTTGTTTTCACATCTTCAACTTTCAGCTTTGGAGGGAAATCCCACACGAAAGCGTCATTTTCACATCTTCAACTTTCACTTTTTGAGGGAAGTCTCACAAGTTGAAGCTGCGGTGCACGCACGACAAGGTTGCAGCAATGAGTTTTTGCTGATTTTTCTTGTTTGTGGCGGCTGTCATTTTCCTTGTGAAATTTCCTTTCAGAAAGCGTACTTTTTTGGGTTTTGGTGCCGAGCTCCGGTTTTGGAGCAGGTTTTGGGCCAGAAAAGCTGACAAGAGCTGAGATCAGCTGAGAAGAGCTGACAAGAGCTTAGAGAATGTCAGAAGAGGAGAGAAGAGATAAGAAGACATAAGATGAGCTGCGAGGAGCTGAGAAGAGTTGAGAAAAGTTGAGAAGAGCTGAGAAACTTAAGAAGAGCTGAGATACGCTGAGGGTGAGGTGAGATGGGATGAGTTGAGGCGACCTGACGTGAGAAGAGCGGTGAAGAGCTGAGAAGACAGAGGAGCTGAGTTGAGACAAGCTGCGTAGAATCGGTGTAGAATGGAGAAGCTGAGAAGAGCTGAAAAGAGAAGAGTTCAGATGATATGTGAAGAGATGAGAACAGTTGTGATCAGCTGAGAGGGGGTGAGGAAAGGAGAGAAGACATGAGATGAGATGAGATAACGCTGAGAAGACACGACGTGGAATGACATGAGATGAGATGGGATGACGCAGACTCCACTAACAATGGGACGCAATATGATGCAATGAACAAATCCAAGAGAAACTTCGATGCGATGAGATCAGGTGACATGAGAAAGACCCAACCTTGAAAGAGATGATGGCACCGGAACAGCAAGTCAAAAAAATTGTTGATGCGAAACAAAACACTCCTGCCCACACCCTATAGGCACGGTCTTCGTTCCGCTCTAGGCGTTTCGAATTTGAAACTTCCGCCCCCGGCTTGCCCGGGTACTACTTGTATTGTTTTTACATCATTGCAATTATTGTTATTATTATTGATAGTGGTTAGTAGTGGTTATTTATAGTTGATAGTGGTGAACATCGGATGATGGTGATATGATATAATGATATAATTGTATAATGACATCCAATAGGATGTTCGATATCAGCAGCTAGATATGGAACATTTTTTCCGAGAGATGGATGGATGGATTTCAAAAGCGGAACTTGGGATTTGACCAAGAAACGCAGGGATTTCACATGTCACAATTGGGGATTTGAGCAACAAGAAATGGGAGGTCTATACAGTCTATCCCGAAAGTGCAATTTTGATGGAGAAGATGATCATGAACCAAAAAGAATTTGGGCCACCTTGTTTTAGAGAACCCAAATTATAGTCGTAAATGCGCATTTTTTTCAGCCATCGAAACCAAGCCCACAGTGGATACATCAAATCCATTGTTTTTGCCATACAAAATGCCTTGGTATTTTGGTTCTTACTGTCAACATGGCCAGTTGGGATTCATCATATCACCGGTGGTTTCACATAGAAATCACCATAAACAATTTTTTTGACCCCGAATGCTGAGCACATGAGTTGCCACAACGCTGGTGACCCCGAAAGGACCTTCAACTCGACATAGATATCACTGGAATATGGGAAGGTAGACCCTTCAGTCTCGGGCTAGTTTTTTTGTAGTGCCAAATATGGATTCCTACCTTCCTGAAAACCGTTTTGTCTGAAAATGGGGTACCCCATATTCCAATGGATTATTATTATTTTCCCATTATATATATATATAACTGGTTGTTTGTGGGTATCCTCTATTTTCAGACAAATCCACATGGAAAACGTGGGTTTTCCATATCGATGCTAGACTTGAGGGGTGTAGGCCAATTTTTCGTTCAACATCCCATTTTTAAACCAGGTACTTGCCAAAACATTATTACTTAATGACATTCTCAATTTTCCCAGATTAAATCATAGTTGGTCAAATCATACTTGGTGAAATCAGAGTTGCTTAAATCATACCCTCTGATTATTTAACATAGTTATCGAAAAAATCCTGTAGAAATAGATGATTTATGATGATTTACCTAAGATGGTGATTTTCCAGTTCTCTATTTAACAAATAGCCAGGGAGTATTTGATTCAGCCATTGGCAGGGCACGCCTCCAAGCTCGCCGCCGACAGCGGGCTTAGTCCTCACGGTGGGCCTTAAAAAAGGGGGGTTCTGACGGGGAGTTTGGAGCAGCACGCAGCAACTAGGGCTTATGGTGATACTATAGGGTTTCTAACTGGTTTATAAACAAGATTGCTAAGCAACAACTAGGGCTTATGATGATACGATAGGGTTTCTAACTTGTTCATAAGCAATATAACTAAGCAACAACTAGGGTTTATGGTGATACGATAGCGTTTCTAAGTGGTTATTTATATGATTGTCACTATACTTAGATGGGCTTAATACCATAGAGATTCCGCAATTCTGCCCAGAGCTGACCAACCCTGTATCAAAGCCATTGACATATGGTGAAACCATGTAAAAACTGACGGAAATCTAGGGGGGGAAATGATGCGTAGATAGTGGATTTGTCATGTCTGTTTGATAATTAACAGTAGTCTGACCAAAATTCAAAGTCAAACATGTGAGCAAAGAATTTAATCGTTGGTGAATGGGGATATACTGGGTGTAGTTCATGGGATGTAATGGGATGTAGAACTTATTATGCAACCAACAAACATCAGATACTATAAGGCATAGGGTTCAAACAAATATTAGGATCAAAACATACTATCAGGATCCCACACAAATATTCCCAGAAAGGAATGAAAGAGGTAAGAAAGGGAAGGAGAAAAAGAGGAAAGGAAGAAGCAAAGGAAGGAATGAAGGCAGGAAGGCTGAAAACAGTATGCCCTCATTTTGGGCTTCGAGCTCCAGAACGCCGCATATACCATGCCAAATAGAGGTTTCCAATCCATGGGGGTACCCCTAAATCTTCCATTTGTAGATGGATTTTCCATGAAGACCATCCGAAGGGTTCCATTGGAGATATTTCCATAGTCAAAAAGGACCCTAGTTGGGGGGTTCCATATCCCAACTTAGGGGGTTAAACTCCTATGGTTATGACAAAAAAATCTTAACTGCACCCCCAACCCCCCAAGTAATGTGCCCTGCCAGGTGAAAAACGAAGAAGCTTCCGAAGTGCTGAGTCCGCACACGTCGTTCCACCCAGCTTCACGGGGCCATGCCCTTTTTTTTTGAACACCTCCCAAAAACCCTGGTTTAGTGATTTCATCTAGAAGATTCTAGTGATAGTTCGGCTCATCATTGCTGACTACTATGGTTGAACATGTTGGACTTGGGGTAAAACCCGGCAAAAATGCTTTGATTGAAACTCCCAGCGAAATTCGCAGGGCTTGGGGACCAGCAGTGCTCGATCAAGTGCAAAGGCCAGAAGAAAACCATAGGCACACGTCAAATCACAGGCGTCATCTTGGTCAAATGCCAGCTATTGTTGCTTGGAACCAGAGTTTTTACCCTCTGGTAAACTAACAAAAAGCTATTGAACATGGCCATTTATAGTGGATTTTCCCATTAAAAATGGTGATGTTCCATAGCTATGTAACAGTTTACCAGAGTTTTTAGTATCCATGGGTGAAATCTGCAAGGGTTTGCTGAATCCCCTCATCCCTCCACCGGGGGTGAAATCCCAATCGTTGAGGCCGGACAACGGCGAGGAGAAGCTTGAGGTGTGCCGCGAAGATCAGCAATCCATGGATTGCTGGGCTTTGTCTGAAAATGGGGTACCCCCAAACTCCCCCAGATCTGATGGATTATGATATCCATAGATGTCCCAAATTCCCATTGGTTGGCTTGATTCATAGAGGGGTTCGTTTACCCCTCTATTTTTACCAAAAGTACATTATTGATATCAATGATATCATTTTCCCTATTAAAATCATTAAAAAAAAGAGGTATGCAACCATTTTGAGACCCAGATCAAGAATTTGAGCCATAGGAGTTTGCCATGGTTTGCTGGCCTGGAGATGGGATAGCTGGGAATGGCAGTTCTGATGGGGAATATCGATGACCAGGGTTTTTGTGGTACCCTATTGGTCAGACGAACCCATATGGAGGTTTCCTACAATAGGGGTACCCCCAAATCATCCATTTTATTTGTTATTGTTATTATTATTATCATCCCGAAACCTCCATATTATATATTTATTTTTCTCTCTAGACAGGATTTGCAAGGAAGATGTGTGCTACGATATCTTTACGGGCATGTTTTAACGGCATACATATACTGGGATGATGATGATGATGATGATGATGATGACGACGACGATGATGCAGTTTTGTATCAACCGCAACATTGCCCACCGTTAGTGTGTGGAGGCAATGTCTAAGGTGACTGATGGATTGATTGACTCAACTGATTGATTGTTTGATCCTGCAGTTGGAAATACCTCATGGGGCAACTCGTTGCAAATAGCAACCTTCCAACATCTTCCAACATCCAACAAAAAGCAGACAAGGACTATATGATACTATATGTATTATATGTATCAGATCATGATATCATATCCCAATTTTGGAATGGTGAAGTTTTCCATGACCAAAAATCGGGGTCATGGATCTTTCCCACATTCTGATCGCTGTCAAGGACACAGGCTTTGAAGTCCTGTCTGGAAAGAAACGACCCAAAGTACAACCGGAGGCGGGTCCAACGGTCCAACATGGTCCAACTGCCCCGTTTTTGATGCAAGGTCAATATATGTCAATGGCTACACTCATGGAACCCCAAACATTTCTTGGAAGATGATGCACCCAGTGGATGAAGCGATTTGTGGGTGCAATGTTCAGTTTAGGGTTTTGTAAAAATACATGTAAGAGATATAACATCCGGCAAAGATATCGCTTTGTCTGAAAATTGTTGGGGAAAACCCATTGGCTAAGAAAATTGAGGTCTCTCTATTTGCAGGAACTGGCCAGAACTTGGGCAAAAATACCATATTTTCAGACACGCCCAACTATCATGTAGTTGGTGAATCATAAATATCCCATCCATATCTCCATTTTTCGGTTGGTTTTGTACCCCAATGATCCCGATTCTGGTGGGAGAAATCTCTGAAATTGCGAAAAACGCATCCTGTGGGATGGTTGCGAAATCCTGCACCGGTTTTCAGATTCCTATTGGCAACATAATTCAACACGGGGACTATCATCGGATTATAGCTGGGATATGGACACGACACAACCAACTGGTGCAGGATTTCGCAGCCGTCCACGGATGAAGCGATTTGATCATGATTGTTTTCATCTTCACCAGTGGGGGAATTATTTTTTTGCGATGACAAACAAACTGTCACAATTAGGTAATTCGAAAAACTGTGGTTCATATGTATTATGTGCTGATGACTCAGAGAAACTCGTTACTCGTTTTATAGTTACTCTTACAGAATGTAAACACATGATACTTATGACATGTTAGGAACATATTTTCTGAATGACAAACTATGGTATCTGGTTGGTGGTTTGGAACATTTGGATTATTTTTCCATATATTGGGAATAATAATATCAACTGAGGGGTAGGTCAACCACCAACCAGGAATAAATTAATCAGACTTGATCTAAGTCCTCTACCGTATCAGATTTTCGTCGAGCCGTGCTCAGGTTGTGACTGGTCCAGGCGGAGCTGGGAGCTGGCCATGTGGTCTATAGACTATTTGAAAAGGAAATTGAGTAGAAAACATGTCAAAACATTAGAACAGAATTATATATAGCTAGTTATATAGCTTACATTTATGGAAATTATCCAAGTCATTGATTTCCATTTTTCTAGAAGATAATTATATCTATATATATATATATATGTATATATATATATATATCATATGTAATGATCGAACGTCATTTCCTGGATGTTTTGAACGATGCGCCAGGCGGGCGTCCGAAAGCACAGGAGGCTCGGCTTTTGTCAATTCCCATCGGTCAAAACCCAAATGGTTGGCCAAATTTAAAAAATTATCCGCTGCACAATTTAAATCGTTTAGGGGTCGAAGACCTGCAAGAATTTCCATCTCTCGTCCAGGGGCTCACCAGATGCCTTTCAGACTGTGATGGGGATCACTTAAAAAGGCATCTTTTTGGAGGTTAGAAAATCAAATCTCCATAGTGACAATATCAATATCATTGACCTATGATACTCAACATGACTAGTAGTAATCCCTAGGTTCTACTGCCCGCTACCCAACAATATTCCCTACTTGGGGGTGCAGGCCAGAGGTTACTTTTATGGCTTTTTGACTCTGGTTATCAACTTTTAGACAAGTTGTGATATGGGCCGCTATATATATACCCTCTGGTTATTTAACATAGCGACCTGGTATAGATGGCCCATAGAAATAGATGCTTTACCTATTAAACATGATTTAACCAGATGGTAATTTTATATGTAACCATAAAAGTGATTTATCCAGATGGTAATTTAACCAGATATTAAACATGATTTAACCATAACCAGATGGTTATCAAGTTATCAACTTAAACCTGTAACTTCCAAGATCTTCCACGTTTTCGACGTCCCAGGGAAATGGCCAAGTGGCCGCTTCGGAGCCAGTGGCGCCAGAGGTTCCGGTCTCGCCGGTCCCGGTCTCGCCACAAGGTGCGGAGATTTCATGGCCAAAAAAGATGACAACATGAAGCCTAAGTTGGTAAACAGAACTATGGCATTCATAAACACTATGGTACTCATAACACTATGGTGTTTATACTATATGCCATATATTTATATCTATCGACGTATTCATGGGGTGAATCTACAGCAACGTATCAACCATCCCAGGGATTTCACCGAAATTGGGACTTGATTTTGTACAGGACGTGGGTTCCGTTGCCTCCCGTTGCCTGAAAAAAGTGGCTAAGTAAAAACTATGGTTTTATGGTAGATATAACTATATTTAGATATATTTAGTATTCATGGAGATGATTTCATGGTTTTTTTCAAGCAACTTATAACGATGTGTTTCAAAGACATCAGGATCAACGGGGGAATTCATCAGGATCAAGCGGATCAACGGGGGACTTTTGCAGGTACCACTTTGAGCCCCAAGGCTGGGGGAATCTGGCGCTGGGAATTTCGTTTCTTTGATGGGAGATCTCCAGGATCCAACAGAAGGAGGTACGTAAACGTACCAGATTTTTGGCCATATGTGGGGATATTCCCTGAAATTTTGGCCTAACAAATAGGCCTTATATGGCCATTGATTTGACAACTTGTTTTTTCTCCAGTAAACTAACTGCCATGGAAACCATGGAAGCCATGGCCCGTTGAACCATTTAGTTCGATGATAACCACCTTAAACAAACATTTCTCTATAGCTACGTCAAATGACCACAGGGTATGCAGGGGGAAATTGCAAAGAAGAGCCAGCGAGCCAGCATTCTCATGGTCATTGCGATCATATGCCATCATTATATGTGCCATGATGTCCATATAACTTATAATATATGGATCATACACCCGGGTCAGCTGGGGGTCAGTAATCCACCAGGTCAGGGACAGAAGAAAATGTGGATCTCAAGCGACAACCGTCCCTAAGAACCCTGGACAAAGTCAGTAGATAACTGGTTGGTGGTGACTGGAACATCTATTTTTTCCTGGTTAATCTATGGTTAATCTATGGTTCATAATGGTTAATAAGTGGAATAACAATATATATATATATCTGGTTGGTGGTTTGGAACCATGGATTTTCCATTTTTTGTCATGTGTCATGGTACACAACAACAGCTAAGTTATAAGACACCACCCCAATTTTTTCAGAGCAACCATTCTTTTTTGAAAAAAAAACATGCCTCAAAGTGTGAAAACGCAGATCAACATTTGTGAAGTCTGGAAGTACCCTGCAGATAACCGCGGTTTGCTATGGAAAATGGTCCATTTCATTCGATGATTTAACTGTTGATGGTGGTTTCCCACAGCACATTCTGAGTTTGTAAGAGGGTAGGATGTTCAGCTGACTTTCTATAAGTGATACGGTGGATGGAAGAAATCCTGCACCAGTTGATAGGTGGCTTTTTCCATTATTTATGGGGTTTCAACCATCCAAGGTGATGCAGGATTTCTTCCATCCACAGTATGATAGTGATATGCAAATAGCTTGCTATGATGTAGCATCCCTAAACTAACATAGACCCTTAGATAAAGATCCAAAGTAAAGTGACCAGGCACCCGCGGCTGCACCATCGAGCCTCTCGTGCGGGATCCCGCCATGTGATTTACACTACGAAACCATTGTTCTTTTTCCTTGGTAACCTTAAGTTTAGTAATTAGTGAATGAGAGTTTAGTGATTAAACAATGACACTCAATTAGAAAACTAAGATGTGTTTTGTTTGGTACGGATTTTCAGAAAACCTACTGCAGTCTTTTGATTTTTGGGCTACGGAACTGGGGAGCAGTGAAGTGCTCTCCCCGAAATCCGGCTGGATCTATGGCTGATTTACAACCGGAAAACAAAGTGGTGTGTATACATTTTTACATACACACATACCTATATTAGATGATCTATATTAGATGATCTCTATTAGATGTGTATATAATATGGCTGATCTATATTAGATGATCTCTCTCTCTCTCTCTTTCTTTAATCTTTGTATGTATGTATGTATCTATAAATATTATATATGCACAGTATATAATATACATGGTAAATACATGGTAAATATGTTTGACTCTACAAATCCTGCCAGATTCCATGTAACTTCACATTCCATGACAGATTTCCTGCAAAGCACATTGTTCCCTAGCTGCTATTACATTCAGGAATTGCCTACACGTTGTTTCAAAAACACAGCATCTAACAGCAATGGGTTCCTCTCAAGCTCCCACGCCTCAGCCGTAGGCGGCCAACTGAGGCCGTTGGAAAAGGAAATTTTAAGATTGGAAAAGAAACAGCGAGAGGCGGGTTTGGCTCAAGTTCGCCACAGTGGTGAGGAAAGCACCAGGTATTGGATGATCATGTATATACATATACAATCATATACATATACATATATATACATATATATACATACATATGCTTGCGCATCATTGTACTGTATATACACATGTATGTACATGATAACGGTATGCGGATCCCTATCTTGGTACCTGCGGGATGGTTTTACCCTTCAAACTCATGGCACCTCGGATTTTCACCCACATTTCCTGGAGTGAGCCACCAAGTATAACTGGTTGGTGGTGACTGGAACATGGTTTTTTAATGGGATATAATAGTGTTTCTTAATGGGATATAATGGGATATAATAATCAATAATGGAACCATGGAATTTGGATTGACTTTCCATGAAAAGTTGGGAGATCTTTATCATCCCAACTGACGAGTTGTCCATGATTTTTCAGAGGGGTGGCGAAAAACCATCAACCAGATAGGTTAATCATGGTTAATCATGGTTAATCATCGTTAATATAGGCTAATAACTCCAATAACCATGGTTGATGAGTTGATTTTTAACAAAAAACACCCTCGGGTGGGTGACCTTGGAGGTGGAAAAGCTGAAGCAGCGACAAGCAGATGGCGAGGAGCAGTTCGGATGACATGTTCACTTGTTCACCACTCAAAAACATCAACATTTAGGGCCTTTAGGGGGATTTCACATGATTTATCAACATCTGGGGGATTTCACATGATTTAACCATAATATTTCACATGATTTATCAACATTTAGGGGATTTCACATGATTTAACCATATTTAACCATTGATTTCACTCATTTCACCACTCTTTCGCTTCGCTGAGTGAAAAAAACCCATGGTGAAGTCTCCACGGTGATGTCACGATGGATGTCCTCCCATTGCTTGACTGCTCAGGGTCGCGTCGGGAACAGACCGGTAAGGTCCCCTGAAGACCCAATCGGCCAATAGATCAATCATGATTCCAATGATGGATGATCCAACAGCAGTCAAAAGCCCACAGAAATCAGCCTAAAATTGGATGGCTGGTGAATTCAGAATTCATCGCTTTTCCTGTATATTTATCTTAGTTTTCTGCACCTCGAAGGAGACGAACTCATCAGGCATCAACGACATGAAACAACTGTTGTATTTGGTGGTTTCAAACATCCATAGTTTTCCTATCAGAGATTACCCGGCCTGGTAAACGTTTGCGTAAGTATGGAAAATCACGATGTTTCATGGGTAAATCCAGTATTTCCATGGCCATTTTCAATAGCTATGTTAGTTTACCAGAGGCTAAATCCCATTAAATCACCATAAATCACCATTAAATCCCCATTTACCAGAGGGTATCATTAAAAAAAAGTAGTGCCGTTTGCGTTGTTTGACGCAGGAATTGGATCATCTCCAGCTCAAGAAGCTTTCATGTAAAGATGAGATGATGCATCTTGGCACGGGGAGTGCTTCTTGAGATTGCGGCTACTTTGCGGAAATACCATATATATATAGAAATACCATGTATGTATGTATATATATATATTATAAGGAAATACCATATATATATATATATAGAAATACCACATATATATATATATAGAAATACCATATATATATATATATATGTATATTATCAAGCCATATTCAATGAGTATTGGAACCTTCAATAGATCACTTAATTTTATATCCTCTGGCAGTGCTGGAATGGCTTTCACCCTGTGGTGATATTTTTCACGGTTAGCGAACTGGGAAATCACCATGCTATTAAGAACGGTAAATCGAAAAATATTAAATAGCTATGTTAAATAACCAGAGGGTATATATGGGTATATATGGGTATATTAATAAACATAGATTATGGTATATGAATATGTTTATAAATAAATATATATATATATATTTATAGACATATTCATATAGATGCTCATTTGGATCGGGGATTTCCCAGCCATGTTCGATTACCGGAAGGGTATCCTTTTTGCTGAATGGGATATCCATTGGGTGTCCCAACGGCTGAATGCGGGTTAACAACGATGGCATAATCAAGTACAGTATAGTCAAGCAACAATCGATAGTTATGGGCAGTTATGGGGATGGGTTATCAAATGGACACATAGAAATCCAATTACTACAGGGTTGCTCCAGCCTATTACAGGTAAATGACAGCCACAAGGGGGGTAAATTGATCATGTTACTACATGTTACCTCGTTAAATTTAGCCAATTTACCCCCCGCCCCATGTATGTGGCGTGTTGGGAGCGACCCTCAACATCCTGGGATTCCCCCGTATGTGCCATAAACAACTACCATTCGGGGATGGTAAGCCTTCCACCCGTAAACATCATGATTTTGCGGATGGTTTATGTTGGGTTTACCACAACAAAAATCCATTGCTTATCTGCTTATCTTACAGTATAAACATGTGCCACTCGTTCACCAAAAAAAGCCGAGGGATTTCTCATTCATCACGTTTGCGACGCCATCGCCATTCCCCTGGATTCGGGTGGCTGAGGCAAAAGCTACAAGAACTAAACCTCAAGAAGGCGATGGGGTAGGCATTTGGCGAATTGAAATTTGGGAAACTGTTACCCTGTGGTTATCTAACGGTTTGCGAACTGGGAAATCACCATTTTTAATAGGTAAATTCTCATGAATCATCTATAAATGGGCCATTTTCCATAGCTATGTTAAATAACCAGAGGGTAAACAAAAACACCAGTGGATTTTGGGGTAATTATCCTGCTGTATCCTATTTTCAGACGATTGTCCAAGGCCATTGTCTAAATATGTTGGTATTTGGGATACTCTCGAGTACTCTCGAGTAATTTATATCACATAACCATGGAAAATCATCATGTTGAATAGGTAAATCAGTAATTCATCATACATCATCTATTTCTATGGGCCATGATTTCCATATCAACCCGTTAAATAGCCAGAGGGTAGGTTTGCTGTGGGAAAATTCATGGCACCGCGTAGGTTTATCCGTAATCATCCAGGCACATCCGTGTCAGCATTCGCTCAGAAATTGGCTCACGACCTGCAGCCAAAACTGCCGGATGATCGGATGTTGGTGGGCTCATCCAACTGATGTTGTTCAAATCCACGGGAGCTTCACCAAATTCTTTGGTATTTTGTTTATTTTTTGGAATCTAAAGCAATCAAAACTGTTTTTTTTTGGATGGGAATAAACATCTCTAATCCATCATATTCTACTGCTTGGTGGTGTTTTTGGTGGTTTCCCAGCTGGAATTTTTGCTGTTTTCCCCCAATGGGATGATTAATAGGGGTCGATCGAGGTTTCCAAGAACTCCCCATTTCAATCAGGGGCCGAAGAAAAATTGCAGCTACCCTCTGGTAATTTAACATAGCTATGGAAAGATCCACCATTTTTCATGGGAAAATCCATGATTTCGACTGGGTCATTTTCAATAGCTATTTTGACATAACCAGAGGGTAGCTGCAATTTTTTTTCAGGCCCGTGTAAGGGAATATCCCCAGAAAATATGGCCTTTTGGGGTCCTCAATTTCGCATTGAACAACTGATGTTTGAGGATGACTGGGGATGACGTCACGTAGCCACCATTCCCAGCATTGGTTTCAAGGACAATTTGTAAAGCAATACTTGGAAGCGGAGTTCCTGTAACAAAAGTGGAGATTTTAGTAAGAGTTATTGAGGCCCCATATCCTAACTTCTGGTTATACACATGAATATATGGATATAGCAACAAACTGCAACCTCAATTGCAGCCACTTTTTGGACAGGGGCTGACAAGGGGCTGGGGGCCGGGCAGGCGCTTGAAAGGGTTGGATTGGAGGTGAACCAAGTCGAGGCCCGTGGACGTCGATCCGCCATCGAATTGTGTGGTGATAGCAACAGTGACTCAAACTCAGGAAACTTAGGTTTCAAAGTTGGTTTCACATGTCATTGATGCTCATAGTTATCACATGTACTGCTTGGTGGTGACTGGAACATGAATGGATTTTATGACTTTCCATATCTTGGGAATGGAAAATCATACCAACTGAGGAGTTGTCGTCACATTTTTCAGAGGGGTGGCTTTGAAACCACCAACCGTCATGGATGCCCTGGGATCATCGAACGAATTTTTAACCATGACACTCAGAAAAAAACGACCATGATGGGGAGCAAATCACCAAATTGGACTATTGTTTTTTTTTTATTTTTTTTATATCCCCAAAGTTGGTTGCTCTATATCTTTAACTTTGAAACAACAATGGAAACAAGAATTTCTGATGGAGCTTGGGATGATCATCAGATGCATGAGATGTGGAAAACCCATGGGGAAACCCGTTTGGAAAGTGATCTACAAGTGCTGGGTTTTCCTCAACTATGTGAAGGTTTACAGGAGGATAAATTGCATGTTTAATTGGGAAAAAGATGCTAAATCATGGGAGTTTGGGATAGTTTGGGGATGTTAATTTTGAACATAATGATAAACACCATGTTTTTTTTTTTTTGTGGTGTACCCCATTTTCAGACAAACCCTGAGTTTTGATGCTGCTCAGAGGGTACTTTCATGTACTTTTTTCAAGCTACTTATCATGGTTTTGCAGAAACTGATGATTCAGCCCCCGCAGAGAAAGTTGTAGTTGGTGGTTAAGAATTAGTTGGTGATGCCTTCAAACGAATTGGTGGCTCAGATGCCAATGATTTTGTAATATTGAGTATTAACCATCTATCATGTAGGTCAGCAATCAACTATTGACCAATAGTTGGACGGTTCATGGTTCCTAAGTGGTGAGTAACCAATAATGGAGCGCTAATCTATATACCAGATGTTATATATATATATAGATTACTGTATATAGCCAACTGTGGCTTCATTGAGTCAAAATAAAGGCCCAAAAATAGAACTTATTCCTGTGGAACCTGCTTTTGGCTTCATCAAGCCATCTTAAAAAACCCATTGATATACTATCATGATCTATCATGTGGCTGGGAAACTCAATTTGTAGCTCCAGCGCTCACTGGGACAGATGAATCCTCCCTCTAGCGGAGCGCTCGCGCTCCCTTCCAACTGATAGTGGCTATTTGCTACGAAATCGTGGTATACTATCTACTATTTATATATATTTATATAGTCTATTCATTAGTCCTAGTTTTTAGAACTACAATTTTCACACTGGAACTAAAATGATTAAAATGATGGAACTCAAATTCCCACTGGATTTTCCATTCATTTCTCAGCTGCAACCATTAACACGGAGCGCTCGACTGAGGGCCATGGAGGCAGTCCGGAACCTTGGGATTTACCCAAGGCGCGGGCCATGGGCGATCAGCCGATCCATGGCGACCGTGGGTTGCTAAAACAAGCCCCGGTTGGTTGATGATTTTTAGATGGGATTGAATCATGGGATTTAAGCATCGAACAGATGATAACATATGGGATTAGCTCGTTGATATAGCTGATACATGTTGATCATAAACCACCCATCTGGGTAAATTTGAGCACGACCTCACTGTTCGACCGAACCCTGGTTTATCATTGTTTATTTTAGGGAAATTATCCCCAAATGGCCGAACTATTCAGGCTAGTGAAATATGATTTGCCCAGACCCATGACTGGGAATGGTAAACATAGCACCTATGGATTTATGGTGACTGGGGTATGGTTTATGACTGGGGGATAGTGTATGATACCCTCTGGTAATTTGTTACATAGCTATTGAAGCCATGGCCCATAGAAAGAGTTGATTTACCAATTAATAGCATGGTGATTTTCCAATTCACTATGTTAGTTTACCAGAGGGTAAGAATTTCTTTGAATGATTTTAGATTGCAAAGTTGTGTAAAAAAGCTATGAAGCAAAACCCAATTCAGCCATTTCTGTTAAAGTTGAGGATTGTTCATAGAACGGCTTTATGCAACGCTACGGTAGATGACATCCCAATTTACTTTTCGTGATATCCCAATCTATTGCAGGTAAAGACATATTATATTCCATTATTAGATTTGTCCATTTCTGCCATGATCACAATTTGCATTATATACTAAGTAAGTTTATATAGGTTTTCTCTACCTACCCACACAAGTAAGCACAGCCACTATAAAAAAGGCTGCCTCTACTCATGTGACGCGTGCACCTGCTGCACCTTGATAGGGACATACACATCATCTCAGGTTCTCATTGTGGGGTGGGTGGCCATAAACCATACATGCCAGATGCATCCAGATGCCATAAATCAGACTGTTGGTATCTGTTGGTTATATAATGTTAATATGCTATATATATATAATACTCACTATATTCCCAAGAAACCCATGACATTTTCTAGATTATCCTAATATTGTTGGTTAAATCCTCCACAAATCCCATGTGTGCTGTGGTCAAAAGATGTCAAGAGATGTTTTTTTTGGGCCCTCCCTGGTCATAGCAACCCCTAAGACAAATCCCAGAATGTGGATGGAGTCCCCCACTTATAGGTTTATAAACCCCATTAGCTATAGTTAGAAGTATCAAAAACCATCGTTTACGGGGGCCTGGTTTTGTATTAAACCCTCCATTTTTTGGGCTGTACAATGTTGACTGTTGACCACTCCCCATTTTTTTGGATAGCATAATCCCTTTTATATTGGATAGTATAGTTCACTATAAGCCCTATACTTGTACTAGCTGGGGCCCCCTAGATAGCTCAGTTGGTTATAACTCCAATAACTAAGGTTTATGTTTTTTTGAAACTATAGTTAATGAAGGCTATAAGCCGACTTACATCTTGTATGAAAGCGGACTGATGGGAAGAATCATGAATATTGCTCTTTGACAACCAAAATGGAAAGCTACAACATCAACATTAATAGCTCAATGGCATTCCCATTAATGGGACGGTATTGCCATTGAGAAATTCCCATGAATAATCCCCAAGTGTCCCATAGTCCCCCAGAATTCTACGAGGTGGGCCCCCCGTAAACGAAAGCGTTCAGTTGGTGAACATATGTGAACATAACTCCCATAGGGTCTATAGTAAGTGGAACTATAGTATTCAGGGGGGCTATTAACCAACTTACAACTGGAGGCCTTCACCTTGTGTATATACATATATATATATATAAATCATACATATTTGTATTTATATAAATATAAACATAAATATAAATATAAATATATATACATATGTAAACTTGGGGGTGCAGCTGCGGTTGCTCTTATTACTACATCATGCGATATCCATGGGAATTTCAGCCACAAGTTTCGATGGGGGGCACCACAAGTACCCCATTAACCCCTGATAATTGCGCACATGAAATCCCCCCTATGCCTTCAAGAAAACTAACATAGCTATTGAACATGATCCATTTAGTGGAATGATTCAACATGATTCAACTATTAAAAATGATGAATTTCCATGGTTTTTTGATGTTTTTGGTATGTTTACCAGCTATTTTATGCACATGGAGTGATGACCATCCCAGTGGCTACCGATTTTCGTCCGAGCCTGTCGTCTGTCAGGTGCCTGTGGACATGCCGCAGATCGCGCCGAGCTCCGTGCCGATGGGAAGGACCGTCCGGAGGTCTTTGGGTCGTGGTGGGTCCGGTGCGCCACCAACGAACTGGAAAATTAGCCTATTATTAATGGGTAAATCAACTATTTCGACTGGGCCATTTTCAATAGCTATGTTAAATTACTAGAGGGTAATGTATAGTAATCTGTTTTGTTGTAATGAAATGTAATCTACTTTAATGCAATGTAGTCTATTTGAATTTAATGTAATCTACTTTAATGTAATGGACTGTAATTTAGTCGTGTGATTTAGCACTGTAACTAATTTAGTAATGTAATTTAGTAACGTAATTCAATACTGTAATTTCGTAGTGTAATTTAGTACGGTACTGCACCGTACCGTTAGGGTAAATAGACATTCGATGCACAGTAATATGTTCCTAGCTCCACAGCGCTGTGATGAAATCGGAGGATCAATTTATGATGTTTAATCAATGGTACCTTCTGGTAAACATACAAAAAACTATGGACAATCACCACTTTGTAGCTGGGTAAATCCACTATTAGACTATAAATGGTCCATTTTCAATAGCTGTTTTGACATAACCAGAGGGTAGAAAGGTGCAGCACAAGAGTTGGTTTGTACATGACCAGATTCCGAAAAAACTGCGGACCTACCGATGAGGTCTGGGATTTTGCACGGCTCCCAATTTGGAGAGTTCAACGTCACTTGCAAGTGTGACTGAATATGCTTACTGTGGTAACCCCAAACAGATTCCGGACAGGTTCAACTTACCAGTGAATTTTAGGATTCGGATTTTAATTACAACTCTGTTTCTGCAACGAAACTCGAGGGTTGCGACATATCCCCATTATATCTCATTATAATTCCATTAGATCATTATAATCCCATTCCTAATTATATCCCATAGATATGCAGATATCTTTTTCAAATGGTTGGTTTAATACCCTAATTGTCCCTATGAAATTGGTGGTTGTATCACTATCGCAATCCCATTGAACCTCCGTTATCACAACTGTTGTCACTGTTTAAAGTTATATAGCAAGGTATATACCCATTCTATCCCCATTGCATCCAGTTATATTGCCAGTAGCCCAAAATTTTGATAGTTTCCAGCGGCCAGGACACCCTTGAAAGCGCCAAGGGAAGGATTCAGGCCGCACATTGAAAAGGGGGTCGCTGTGGGGAAATCCTCTTTGAGGCCTCGAGTTTTCATCGTGATAGTCACCATCCCCAGGGGGTGCCAGCAAGTAGTTTCTATTGGCATGTTATATCGCCTGTTTCGCCACACTTGTGGCTTAAACCAGAAAATGACGCTTCAATAGAATGAAAAGGGACAATCTTTGTGGGTATGGACCAAGGTGCCCTATCCTTGGTCCATAGCCATCTATTCCCAGCTAGAAAAGTCATACCCATCATACCATCTTTTCATCATGGATTCTTTGCATAGTCTACTTGGCCTGTCTAAAACAAACTCCATCTATTCCCATTTTTGGACTCCCCAGTGGTATTTTTGGGGCTTGGAACCACCATCCTGCGGTTAGGCCGTCTGGAGCAAGGCAAGATGCCGACCAAGGCTGCTTCAGTCATGTGTTTTGTTGTTCTTTTGCTGCAGAAACAATGATTTGTGGTTGTCCGAAAAAGTTGGGTTTCACCCAAGATGTGAATATGTATATGTATATATACATGTATATCCGCAATTATACATATACATGTAATTACATGTACATATTTGATCATATTTGGACTTCAATACGTGAAGCAACCATGGGGATGGCAAGCAACAATCGTGTTTTTTTTCCGTCAACATAGGACTCTACAAATCACATAGAAAAATGGGGAAGATTCAAGACACCTGGATAAAAACGGGTCAGTTCACTGACCAAACATGGTCTTGGGAGAAGACCAGCGATGGACATAGTGATAAAATATGATGAAATCCTCTGGTAAACTAACAGTTTGCTATTGAAAATGTCCATAAGAAATAGTTGATTTACCCATCAATAGCATGGTATTTCCCATAGTTTCTTGTATGTTTACCAGAGGGTAAATGATTGACAGATGGATATAGTATGACAAAACGTGATTAAATTTCATGAAACCATATTTTCAGATATATTGAGATATATTTTTCAGCCTCTAGTAATCTGACGGGCAAATGGCGTTTATCAATTTCCAGTACCTCATTGATGGCCTTCCAGGGTTTTGACCCGACAGGTGTCCGAATAAAGGGCTACAGTACCTACAGTGCCATAGTGAAATCATCCATGGGAGGAACTCCACTAGGTCAATCAACTAGATGGGTAGAAACTCATCCGAACTAGTCTTGGATGGTATCAATTTTTTTTTTTTTTTAATGGGATTATCTACGTTCCGTTCACCAGCTAAGAATTGGTCATTTTTTGCAGGGTATCTGGCTGAAAATGGCCATGTTCACATGGAAATAAACCAACCAGCGAGCTTGCGGTATACCGTATACCGTGTACCCCGCACGGCCGTGGATCCCACCTTCACGAGATCGTGTTGCCTCGGAGTTGCGTCCTTTTCGTGGTCATTTGAAAAGCATAGAATGGTTAGTTACCATGAAAATCGCATGATTCATCTATGAATGGTAAATTGATGGTAATTGATGTTTACTATTTATTATTGAATGGTCAATTACCATCTTATAAACAGTAGACCCAACATATAAACTCTTCCCACTTGAAGGTTTTTTTTTTTTAATTGGGCATATGCCCCCCCATCTCGGATGATGGTATGTGGCTCCGGGTGGTTCCTGGGACTGGCTTTACCAACTTTCTACCCTTTGGCCATTGAACAGTTTCCATATGGAAAATCGTCATTTTCAACGATAAATCATCACACTCAATGGGCCATCTGAGATCATCTACACAGCAAAACTGTAAGACATATCAAGGACTAAAGGTATTTTGTTGGGGCTTGCTATAGACTGTAACCTCTGTAAACCAACAATCTACTACCGAGAATCACCGTTTTCAAAAACGGTAATGTAAATTGCTGGAGAATCCCCAGTTCGATGATTTTCCCAGCTTTTTGAGGGATAAAATCCATGATTTTCCCATGTTTGTTTTCCCATGTTTTTCCCATCCAATATTTTCCTATGTTTTTCCCATATCCTATGTTTTTTCCCTATGTTTTTCTCATTAAATCTTCCATTTTTTTCGATGAATTGTCCACCTGGGAACCTTTTCAATGCAGGTGACTCCCAGCTGTTCGGGTACCTGGGGGACCTTTTGGTAGCAGTCACGGGAAGGCATTGAGATGTTATGTTTTTCATGTATATATATATATTAAACCATTGTTTTAGAAGATCTTCCGATTTAAACAACATTCAATCATTTTGTTTTAGTTTGATGGTGTGTATATATATATAAGAGGTATGTATAGATAGGTTTATTTTGTGTTCCATCTCCGAGAATTGCATGGCCATAGCAGTTGGTGGTTGGCATGTTGTTGGGATGGAACATCAAGCACCAGGCAGCACATGGCCAACTATCATGCATGGGTGCTCTTATGAGTAACCTTTAAGCATCTTGGAGTGCGTTGGCGACCGTTGGCTATAGCTGCTTAATGAAGTCAGGTTAATATAGGTTAATTACTGTACATCTGATTTTGGCTGATATGTGGCCATTCAGTACTCAAGGGTATTGTTTGAGGACCAAACGCCTTTCTGTCTATGGGCCACCAAACTGCTTTAATTTTGTGTAGACCCGAGATATTGTTGAATGCTGTGACATTTTGAGGATATGTTTGCTATCAGCCTATCAGCCACAGTCATTAAGAGGTTACTTTCCAAGTCATCCAGTCGCCAACGTCGGAATTCATCCAGTCGCCCGTTGGACTGTGATTTTTTTTGCTCAAGTCGCAGGGCTCAAACTTCCAAGAAATATGCAACAAATGGCCGGGCCGGCTGGGGATCCTATCAGGATCCAGAAATCCCATAGCATCTGGTTATGACGAAGAGTTCGCGAACTTTTTCAGAACGGTAAACCATCTATTTCGATTAGGGCCATCGATCGAAAAACCATGGCGAACTGTGAATGTCATAACCAGGCCGGGTAAATTCTCATTGCACACCATTAAAATCACCATTAAAATCCATTAAATCACCATAACCATCCCAGCTGGGATTGCTTTTGGCTTCACACCAGGGCCACCAGGGTCCATGTCCATGGCTCCGCTCGGCACTCAGCGCCAGCCCCTTCAGCCAGCCCCATGGTGCGAGCGGCAGACCGCTGGGAGGTGCCGGAAAGGAATGGGCGGAAACTGCTGGGAATTCCCACTTGACATTCTTTGGCAAACATGGGAATTGACCTTTGCAATTTCTGATTAGGGATATTCAACTGGTCAATCCTGTTCAACGCATTGTTGAACTGCGGAGTTTTGCGTTGATGCACCAGAGTACCGGCATCCTGAGGCATTCCGCCGCACTTGACTTCGAATTGATGTGACAAAGTCATACAAAGTCAACATCCAAAATCTCTCCACAACATTTAAACCAACATTCACCAGCCATTTTTCCAACATCTCATCCACCTTTTTCGCCCCCAAAGAGCACACCGCACCACTGAAACGCGCACCGCGTCACGTCGTCGCCGTTTGCCGCCATGTTGCGAAGTCTCGTGCTGGCGTTGGGCCTATCCCAAACGGATGCCTGCACTGTTTCCTGGTGCGGCTGGGTGGAGATAGCCTCTGGTAAACTAAGGGCCTGGAAATTGATTTGCCAGTCAGATTACTAGAGGCTTAACATATCTTAATATGGTTTCATGAAATTTAATCACTATATCCATCTGTCAATCATTTACTCTCTGGTAAACATGCAAAAAACTATGGAACATCACCATTCTATTAATGGGTAAATTAACGATTTCGACTGGGCCATGGCTTCAGTTCGCTAGGCAACAAATTACCAGAGGGTACCCTGGGCAACTTATCATGAGAATCAGCACTTCAAAGAACGGTACCATCTGCTTATGACTAACATAGCCATGGAACACATCCCGTACATAAATGGAGGTTTATAGCTGTGAAAATCATCTATTTCAATGGGCCATTTTCCATGGCTATGTTAAATAACCAGAGGGTAAATCATGGTAAATCATCATAAATCATCCGTTCTTATGTGCTACAACAGTTAAACAACCAGAGGGTAAGTGGCCATTCGTGGGATTTTGCGGGATAATAGCGACTGGACTTTCCATTGCTTGGAACCGTTTTTGGAACCATTTGGAACCTTATTCTTGTTGCTTCACCATCCATTTTTTTTCTTTGTAAAATTACCATATTTTCACCATTTTTAGTAGGTAAATCGTATAGAAAATTGCCTTTTTCGCAGCTATATGATCTTACTGGCACATTCGTATCAAATCATATATAATCATGTACCATATGACCATATGTTCATATATCTTCCATGTGTTGACACAAAAATCACATTTTTTTTGTGGCAAATACGGCCGCGCAAAAGGTCTTTGCCGTGGGGAAGAAGGCGACAAAGGCGGAGTTGCGAGCGATCCATCGCAATTGGTTGGTGGGCTTATAACTCCAATTTCGGAAATAGGAAAATGGTAATCTGACTAAGAACAAATGGGATTTCACTATGGTTTGCAGATTTTGATCGTGAGTTCCAATTTTACCATGGTTATGGTTTATGAATGTTTATGATACTTCTAACTTTTAACTAGATAGACTATAGTTAATGGTGGCCAGTCAACCCAACATGACTGGGGATACCTCCATTAATCGTTGGTGTGGAGGATACCTCCAAAAACCATAAACGGTTTACCAAGGGGACCACCTTTTGAATCTACCAAGAATAACCACGAAATAAGCAACACACATGGATATTACCATCTGGTTATGACTAACATAGCCGGCTGGAAAATTCGGTACATAAATGGAGGTTTATAGCTGGGAAAGTCATCTATTTCTATGGGCCATTTTCCATGGCTATGTTAAATAACCAGAGGGTAAATCAATAAGAATTGTGTACGACGGATTACGACCGGACACAGTTGGTCTTTGATATGTATCTATGCATTTGGAGAACTTATAGTGTGGTAAAGCCAATAATAAAACACTATATATACTGCCATTATTATCCCATTATTGGGTAATCGAACTAAGAATATGGATAGCTGGTAATGACCTCATTGTCGCATCACTGGAATGATGGTTTGCTGAGTAAAAGGAATCATCCCCAAATGGCCGTATGACGTATGATAACAGCTATTTTCTATAATTGAGCCGGATACATACACTAATCCCTAAAAAGATAGAAGCACGTTCCAGGATGGAAAAAATATGGTATTAATCTCGTATTTCTAGGTTAGAATATATAATAAATATAATATCTATATTTAGATAGTACTCAGATATAGTCATTCCCATTTAACTAAAGATAAACTCAACAACTTCCCAACAATTTGTGTGTTCTTTTTTTTTGTGTGTGGCGTACCAAATACATATACATATACATATACATATACACATACATATACATATACATATACACATACATATACATATACATATGTACACATTATCATTCAATGCTATACATTGGGATCTTTACCAGCAAACGTAGAGGTATAAAGCAAATCATTGTGCTTTTCCTCAATGGCATACTTGTTGGGATGTAATGGGGATATATCTGGGACATCTATGAGATAGAACGGGCATGGGATTATAATTCTCCCCCGTGGGATTTCAATGAGATGTAATCAATCGGGATGTATAGAACCTCCCAAGTTGAGATGCAGAAAACTGTAGAATTCAGAATTCCAATGTAAAATTCAGTGCCTATCCTATCTTTGTAGGGTTTTCTATGTACAATATATATATATAGGTTTATTGCCTATGTATATATATATATAGGATGGCAATGTAACTGGATATACTAAGAAAGTCTGATTTATCCACTAGACTGGGTATTGAACCCGCCATACATTGGGGATTGAGTCACGGATTGAGGTCAAACTTCTAGCCCAAGGTACCTACAGGTACCTACAGTTACAGATGTGTTTTTTTAATTCTGATTTTTCAAGCTATTCATATGAGGTGTTGGGTCATACCACGACAGTGGAATCTATACCATGACAAGATATAAAAAACCACGACAAGAGGGTAGCACGAGTAGCGCATACCATGTTCATACCTTGTTCAATTGATGATTTGTTCATACCTTTGCCACTAATCAAACCAAATTTGCCACTAATCA
>Ga0126342_10002989_pt1 | contig 27349 bp, 27 predicted proteins | sample Cyp1metagenome_FD_92528 | JGI IMG/M metagenome (GOLD analysis project Ga0126342, IMG submission 92528) | Coral microbial communities from Lord Howe Island, Old Settlement Bay, Australia - Cyphastrea 1 metagenome | ecosystem: Host-associated > Invertebrates > Cnidaria > Coral ... | reverse complement strand
GAATAAGTTGAAGGAGACATCAAATGATGGTCGGCTAATTCTGGACTGTTTATATAAACGGCTCTAAAGGGCACTAAATTAAGGTATGAACTCGTCCAAGTAGCAATGGGTGAAGTGGCAACATAATTACTCAATAGCTAGTTTATTGATAATGGATTTGAACTATCATAATTTGACTGTGTTGTATTCCAAGTGTTATTAACATAGTTTTTCAATTCTGTATCTGTAGGTATTTTCAGTTTGTAATTCAAGCCGTCCTTAATCTTAAACTCCACTGTTCTTGTAGCACTGCTATAGGAATAAACAAAAATGCCACCTGCCGTTAAGTCTTCCGTGTTGCTGTTCATACCCTCATTCATATCGTAAGCAAGTTGTTCGGCAAAGTAAATTTTGTTTCCTAAATAGACCCTAAAGTTTTTAACAAATGTATCGGTATTATCAAACACCATAACATACTTACAAATATTCAAAGAAGCCAACTTCGGTTGTTTTGAAAGTGGCTGGGATTGATACTTCTGTTATATGAAGCCTTGTTCCTTCGGGACACTCCATATTTTGGTCTAACTCAATGATAAAATCCGATGAAGACCTTGATTGAGACAATCTAAAGGCACTATCCACCAAGACCTTTTTGTAAGTCAATTTCTTACTCATCATATTATTTATATTATTACTTTAGATTTTTATAATTAATAATATACATAATATGATAGGAATTATTGGTGGAGTAGCAAGAACTGCTTTATCACAAGTCGCCAGACAATTTGGTAGAGAAGTTGCTGATAGGATTATGGCAGGTGAAAACATCGAGAACATCCTAACAAGAGACCAAATGAAAGAATTAGCAAAAAAAATAGGTAGGGTGGCATTTAATGAACTACTGAAGCAAGGCAAGTATAAATTCATAGAAGATTACAACACGAAGAATGCCGATTGGAATGCCAGAATGAATGACTTTACACGCAACCTTGATGATGAATTCAGAAAAAACACTACTTTATACAAAGAAGTAAGGAACATACAGAACAAAAACAAAATTGAAGACCGCAGGGGATTATGGAATGCTTACGACAGCCCAAGCGGATTGTATAAGACGGGAGATACTTTGTATATTGCTGGAACTGGTGGCAAGGATGGTTCATTGTCAAAAGACATAATGGATGACTTATTATTAGTTCCGACGAGAAATGTAAAGCACAGCGAAAAATACCAAGATGTAGCGAAATACCTAAAAGACAACCCTGATGTAAAGCGCTTGGTTTCTGATAAGCCCCCTCATTTGATTTGTTTATTGATTAATCTTATTGAAAAAATGATGGATTAAAATTTGCAGGGTTAGATATTTGGAAGATGGGCAAGGGGTCATCTAACTTATATATATATATACATTGTAATATACATAGTTATTTATATATATTGTAATATACATATTTATCATTGATTATAATTGCATATAATTGCACTAATTGCACATGTATGAATAATCAAGAATGCATGGTGTTTGTTTCCTTCATGATCTGTTTGATGAGTTGGCACTTCCAAATGGGTTGTTCAAACGTCACCTCCAAGGCCAGACTTCATCTCCACCAGCCGGCCACTGGTCGTCTCTGCGTAGGCGCAATTCTGCTCACCTTTGGAGGATCAAAAGCACCATGCTGCGCCATGCTGTACCATGCTGTGCCCTGAAGTCGTGGGAGTCATGGGAGTCATGGGAGTCATGGGAGTCATGTCCAGGAAACATTCAAGAAACGCGTTCAGGAAACGCACAGGAAGTGTTCCCGTGTGCCTGTAGGAAAGGAAGCTGATCATAGCTAATCCCAATAAAAGGCACAAGCAAATTGAAGGTTCAATGCAGCATCTACATTGTCTACATCTGTAGACTGTATCAAGACTTCCGATACGGGGAGAGTCTTGAATCTCATCTCACCCCTGCAAGAGTTGTTACATGTCAAGTCCAAAAAGTTGTCTGAAGACATGCCCAAATGCACCTGAAGCTTTGCCGCAGTTTTCCAACAAAGCTAGGGATGAAACCTGCAACTAAACCGTCAAATACACTGGATCCAATTGTTACTGAGACTCTATCTAGCTAGTCTAAACAAAGTCAAGGCTAGTGCAGTCTTCTTCACATGCGACAGCTCGCCACAAAAGCTGGCATTCCATGGACTTGCCAGAATCTTCCTGTCCTTGCAGCTCTTTGCAGTGCATGTCAGTACTTGTCAGTGCTTGGTGCACCTCTTCCTGTGCTTCACCTGCAGCTGCATCACCTTCACCCAGCCAAGCGTCACTCAGTGACATGGCTGCCTCGGTCTGCATCGCTTTCCAGAGATGCGTTGTTGAGCACGCACGCGTTGTTTGAAATCTATCATATATAATCTACGATATAATATCATATATAATATACAGATAATATATATATATAGTACATTATGTATATGATATATATATATATAGAGTATATTGTATTATGTATGTATATTATTGTATATTTATGTAGTATGTTGTATTATGTATGTGTATATATAGTATGTTGTATTATGTATGTGTCTTTATCTATATATATATATATACATGTTATATTTATTTATACGTATATATAATATCTAGTATGTCATGATACAGTCTAAAATCCTCACCCTCAGCATCTTGGGGCGAAGGTCCAAAAATTGTTCTGTGAAATTCAGATTGAGAGTGGCCATTCAGGCGGATCTGACAGCTAAGCTCTCGACTGTTTGTTCGGTTGGTTTTTGTGTGAGTGCACAGTTGGTCAGCCGCTGTCCCTGACGGTGCAGCACCAGTGCACACTTGCCACGGCAGGCGACAGCCACATCTTGGAGGGCCTGTCGCAAGGGAAACACTTTGAGTTGTGCAGTCTGTGCAGCGTCAAGCAAGTCACATTTAAAATGACGAAATGACAATAGATTTAAAGTTTAAAAATGTTACTTGAGCATGTAGTTTCTGTTTGTTCACAAATTGCACTGCGGAGTCCAGATTTTTTAGTTGAAGCCTCGCCCTCAAGGGCATCGCATGCTGGCGCGTAATTGAAGGCTGCAGAGCGGAAAGCTGTGGATGTGTTATTCGCACCCACGCTCTTCCTGCGACGAGTCAAGAGTCAACAGATTGTGCCGCCAAAAAAGTGTTCCATGCTAGTGTTGGGTTTTGCAATTTTCTGTGACATGTGCGTCCATTTCTTCGCACAAAAGATCCTTTCCAAACCATTCATATTATATATATATCGGCAAAAGCTGCTCGACCACTTTACTCTTCACTTGGTTTCTCTCAGTTCACTCAGAGTCCTCTCGAATTTCTTATTTTTGAAATCATTCTCTCAGTTTACTCCCAAGTTCTCCCCGAGTTCTCCACAAGCTTCTTTTCCCTGTTCAAATCCGCTCCTCTGCATCAGTTCAGCCTGGAAAAGCCCAAAGCGGCTAGCTGCTGCCAGCATCACATTGCTGCCGTCTGGCGCACATGCCAAACGCCGTGGCAAAGCACCTGGAGGCCAAGATGTATCGATCTGCTCCTTGGCGTAGAAAGGACTTTTGAAAGTGACACTTTTGAGCATGTAGAGGACAAGGTGGCTGAACAGCGCATGTGTTGACACGTATCCATGTATCATTTTGCAATAATGCGATCACACGTGCTTCACATTAACCTGAGTCTCATGTACCGTAATTCTACCTGCAGTTTCGTTCTTTTGGGCCAAAAATGTTGCTTTCACCCTGCAAATGTTGTTTGCGAGTGGTTGCATGTTTCACAACGTCTCTTTAAACTTTCAAAAATGTGGCTAAATGCATTCCAAGAAACACCCAACAGCGGCTCGAACTCAGAAGATTTGCTTTCCAGTTCAAGCCTCAATCAAGGGACTACAGCACCGCACAGAAGATAAGAGGACTCATGCACAAATCTTGCGGGCTAATGTCAGTTCTATGTCAAAGTAACAATAAGTTTCATCACAGAACCGTCCAGTTCAAAATCCGAATCTTGTTCATTCGCTTGCAATCTGTGGAATGAATTTCAACGTATGACAGGGCAACAGTTTCATGTGCGCATAGTATAATTAATTTTGCAAATGTAATTTAATGTAGTTGTTTCTGTGTGTTCTTTACTTCGAAGAATTCAAATTTAACTGCTGCAAGCCAAGTGGCAGAAATGCAGCGCCCTGCTCAATAGGCTGAGGGCCTTCCAAACGGCTTCATGTAGCGCCCTTCTCAAATGGAAGTTGCACTTGTCACCAGTGCGAAGTTTCAATGCTCTGTGTACACCGTGAAGTCATGTGAAGTCTCTCTGTCAAAAAAATATAGACCTATCTCTGCCTATCTCTGAAGTCTCAGGTTGAGGGCCTTCCTCGCTGTCACGAAGCAATGGCGACACCCGCAGTGCTGACCAACCGGATGCCTTATAGAGCAACCGCACAAAGACAAAGTGAAGGATGTGCAAAATGTACTAAAACGACGAGTCGCTTGTTCGCACAAAGTTGCAAAAGGGCTATATATATATGTCATTAACAATGTGAACTCTGTGTGCAACAAGTCAGCAATATTCAGTAATAATCTATGTCATTCTTACCATTCCGACTTGCCTGCAGAAGAATCAGCACGCCACTGATCCACCAAAGGATCAACAACCTTGGACAAGTGATCAACCGAGGAAGTCCGTTTCTCATGCACGAGCACATAAATATGGCTCAACTCTCAACTGTCGTCAAATATGGAAGACAACACTGAACATTGACAAGCCTAGAGCATTGCTAAAGATTGCACGAACAAAACAGCAAAATGCAAAGGTCTCGCCAGGAAAACAGTAAAATCTGTGTAAGCTTTGGAGCAATGAAGTCGCACTGCAGAAGATCCGCCACGGCACTAGACCAGGCTTTAAGTATGGATGGATATCCTCACAGTTCGACTCTGGATACAAAAAACGTCTCGAAAAGGATCAAGCCTTCCATCGTATGGCCGTGCACATGTCCTCTTCATGGTTTGCCTTTTGCCCATCCTGAGGGTCAAAGGATGTCAAAGGCGACACAGACAGCACGATACAGTACGTGACAGCAGACGGCACAGCTCAGTGCCTTCTCTCTGGGCACGAAGGTGGTCGGATCGAACATTTCCTTCGTGGCCAAATGCTCCGGGGCAGGCTTCGAAGCGCCTTGAAACTCTTGAAACACCAGGTCAAAGGGCCAAAGGGCCAAAGGGAAAGCAATTGACACGTTCCAGGTATCTCCAGGTACTGTATTCACTGTCATGGCATGCCGCCAAAACATCCGTGGTCTGTTGGCGCTGCGGAAAGCCCTTTTGGAGACAAGAAGTGAACAGATTGGGAGACAAGTGGTGCGACAAGAGGGAAGACAGAAGGAGATGAAAGTCTGTAGGCTTTCCAGAGAATAGGAACGCAATTGGAAAGATCTGCGAGGCCAGCCTAGAATAAAAAGGGAGGATAGGATAGGATCCGGAGCATTTTCAACAAACAAAAATGGAAAAACAAACAAAGACAATTTAGAAACAATTCAAAAACAGATGGAAACATGGAAACAGATGGAAACATGTCGAAAGTCCCAGCCTGGAAGCTGCTCTGGGCGGGTGGCCTTGGGGCCTTTCACAAAGCATCCTTCGTAGTTCACCGCTGCCATGGCTGGACCTTTTCCCGGAACTGCCTCACCCAGAACTTCCTCGCCCTCAGTGCAGAACGAGTTCTGACCAAAAGAGAATGGAGATATCCTCACAATGCAAGTGCAATTTCACATTGAAGACAATGAGTTCTGGGAGCTTGAGAATGCATGAGAATGCTATAATGGCCAAGGCTCCGCTTCTTCCTCTTCCGCAATTTCGCTGGGAAGGCGGACTTGGACACTAATCGGCGATTCACTGTGCTCCTGTCAGATCAAGTGCATCCAGAATTGACTTGGCCGCTTTGGTCGGTTGATGCCATTGTCAATTGATGTCAATTGTACATGTTCGATAGAAGGAAAACAAACCATGTACATGTCGCATAACAATTGCTTTGGCACTGCATTGGCAGTAAACAAAATACCCGACTCAACCCAACCGAACGGCATCTTGCCTGTGCAAATAGCCACGTACATCAACTTCTTTGGATTTGGGAAACAGGCAACCTGATTTGACCTGATATGACCTGATTTAACACGTCTCTCCTCTGAAAGATTCTACAAGGACCTCTGAAGTGTCACCAGCACCACACTTGCTAGCAAAGGGGATTGCGGCTTGCACAAGGTTTGCCCCGAAAGGTTTGCATGGTTTGCATGGTTCACTTGCAGCTCTTTCATAGGCAACTGACTCGCCCCCTCTTGAACCCCTTTCTTGCCTTGGCACGAGCTCTTTTGATCCAGCCAAAGACATCAATGTACCTCACCAAAGCTGGAAGACTCTCCAGCATGGAAACAAGAACTCACATTTTCCAGCAAGACTTGAAGTTCAAAACAACGAGTTGGAAGTTGTATATGTTTTGCATATCTCAGCAATGCTGTTTTAGCTTGGGCACATAACAGAGCGGAAGCCGGTTGGCAGCATTGCCCCACCTTCCTGCTCCCCTACCTGCAAATCAGTGTGACAATCCAGTCAGGTACTAGGAAAATCACGCAAGAAAAATCTTGGAACTCACTTCTTTCTCAACTGGTTCCAAGCCATTCTACTGTCTTCCCCTTCAAGAAGCCACAACTGGTAAATCTGATCTTGGCTACAAATCTGGGTAAAAATCTCAGAAGATCTGTGTGTTAGGTGTAAGATTCATAAGACCCCCAGTTCTTGGAAGAAGAGTGGAGTGAGTGGAGTGAGTGGAGTGAGTGGAGTGAGTGGAGGCAGCAGAATGTCTACCACAGGGTTGTGTTGAGCTCATGTCAACAAGTCATCCTTTGTAGCGCTGCCCGCCTTGCTGATGTACAGGAGCAACATCAGCCATGCCGCTTCAGCAGCATACGGCAGTGGTGCCAACAAGTGCACTAACTCATAGCCCTTCACCTCACAGTGACTCGCTATGGCTCGCAATGGCTCACAATGATTCGCAATGACTCATTGCAAAGACTTACAACAAGCACAACTTGCGCAATTCATGGGTGCACGATCCCCAAAACTGAGGAGACTCTCTTCACTGCAACTTGGCTATCCCTGTTCTTGCCAGGAGCCCCCCACTGTGTGAAGACGCCATTGCTGCGCTGCAAAGGCAGTGAGTGCAGGGCCAGCAGAGACCAGCACAACAGCAGCACGAAACTCAAGACCAGTGAGGGACATGTCCAGGCGGATGAGCCTTGGTTGAAAGTATTGAAACACCAGCCCCTTGGATCCCCAAGGGGATCCCCTTGGATCCCCTTGGACACTTTCAAATTTTCTGAAGATCTTTGAAGATCTTTGAAGCATGCTGATGCAGATTGGCAAAGAGGCCCTGGAATGAGCTGTTGCAAAAATGCGAGATTCTGCGAGACAAGATGCGCCGTGGCAATGACCATGAAAAGTAAAACGACTAGCCAGCAGGCCATGATGGCCTGTGCGGAGGGCAGCGAATGTCAACGTGTGACATTGCTCGATTTCTCTTCTCGCTTTGGATTCAAGAGGCCGTGACTGTAGCAACACAGCTGTGCTTGAGGAAACAAAATTTCAAAACACCAAGCAGACCTAGCATAAGCGGCAGGGTAAAACACAGGGAAAACCAGAGTGGTCAAGGCCTTGTTCGAGATCAGCACGTAGCCAATCACGTAGTACGACCTGCAAATCAATTTCAAACAACAACTTCTGATACATGTACTACGTTACATGTACCAGCTGCAGCGTCCCCATGTGAGTAATTGGATATTCAATACAAGCACCATGGAGACATTCCGATTCAACGAGACAAAGAGGCCAAAAGGCTTTCAAAGCTCCACTTTGAACTCTTTGTTGATTCTCCCCTTTCTGGAAGGACTTTGCAAAGACTTATTTTAGGTTCATTATATAAGTGGAGAATGACACAGCATGTTATTGACAACCACTGAAGTACCCAGTCTACAAGCTCAAATTTTGGCGTTCAAGATTTGTCCGGAACAGAAAATGCAATTGTTCGTGCCCAGGTACAAGCCCAAAATCAGCTGATTCGTGCCCATACTCATGGCCACTCGAGCAAACCCATCATAGGACCTACAGATGAAGGCATCAGAACGTTCGTGGACATCGTTTTGCCGTCATTCCTGTCACTCCGCGAGACATGTTTCAACTTGTTCTTTCCAAGTGGCTGCCAGTACTTCATGACTTCCTTGATAAGAGTTAGATGTCGGAGCTCGTCAGGATTCGTACCTCAATGTCCAAAAACACAACATAATAAGATTGTCTTTCAAAAGAAAAGAGCTATATGAAGTTCTGCCCTTAATGTTTTTTGAAAGTGGCAAGTCACATGTTTGTTTTCTCCACTCACCCAACAACCAATCTATATATATATACACACACATTAGCAGTCTGGTAGGCCTCTTTGTCTGTTGTGGGAGCCCAAGGCCTTGGAACTAATTGCAAAGTCTATGAAACTCATCATTAAAAAATTGAATCGGTTTTCATGAATATACAAGTCAATTTCCGGAGGGGATTTGCATTTTTCGCATGTTATATTCCTGATGATTACCATCTAGATTCGACCCACTTGTTTTGACATGTTGCATGCATCATACTTCTACGTATAGTAGGCTGGGCGAAGCAGATATTTCAAACAAAAAACATTGAAACAAAAATCAAATGTTTAGGGCACAATTACGACAAACTGCATATAGGTATATAATGATATAAATGTGTAGTTGTGTACACTTTATGGTTCAACACAGTTTCAAACAGTTCCAAAATAGTTTCAGAAGCATGCTTCAAATTTGCATTGCCGATACTTTGCTTATGTTTGAATCTTTTGACATCTTTCGAAATAGTTCTTCTGCCAGATTCGATGTATGAATGCATGATTGTTGCGTCTATGGATTTATGGGTCTATGGGCTGATAATATTGCGCTGATGAATATCTGGTGTGGCTCTACTAGTGTGCCATTTGGTCTTCACGTTTGCAGCTGGGACTGATCCCCATTCATTTTTCAATAATTTCCATAAGTACGCTACAAATAGTTCCGGCCCTATTATAAATAGTTCCAGGGCTAGAAGGGTCCAAAACAGAAGTTAGTGGATAAACAGGCCAACCGGACAGCTAATGTATACACAATTATACAATATTGTACATATATATATATCCCCTTGCCAATCACAATCAAAGGCAGAGGGATGGTCAAATGATCGATAATTTATGCATTCATGAAGGGGATATCTGTCAAGTAAGAAGGACTGACCGAACTCGAGTCCAGACTATTCAAGCACGGCACGGATGCTGCCATCCAATTCGTAGATACCTTCCTTAAAAACCGATGACACTGAGGAGTTACTGATGCTTCATGCTCTCTTTGTTGCATCTGTGCCTTTTTTTACCACGCGCAAGATTGAAAATACAAGCTACAACAATGTTCTGAAGTACAGTGGGCTGAAATCATCAAAGTGCTTGGAGTCAAGCACATGCGTCATGTGCAGAATGACAGGCCCGTTGCGTTACAGGAAACATCGGGAAGCCGTGCAAATGCAATGATGCGCGACTCGCTCGACTAGTGGCTCGCTGTGAAAGTGAAGCAGCTTGAGAGTGATAAATAAACTCATAAACTATCAGAAACTCGTAGATCTGTATGGAAGAGGTGTAGAAGTGTAGATCTCAGATCACAAAATTTGTTCAATACTCCAATCGTTGCCATGGTTCGCCACGGCCCTCAAGGCCCCAAAGGTCTGCAGAACCGGCTTGACCGCCTTCACCGCCTTCACCTGAGCCTTGCACATACATTTCGAATACCCCTTGCTCCAAATTTCCGCAGACCACACGGCCGTGACACAGGGCATACCATATTGCCATATTGTTGAATATGTTGGCATACCATGGAATAATGAAATACCGAATACCATGCTTTATCATGCTTTATTGATGTTCCGGTTCCATAGTGCTGCGTTGCCTGGTCTCCCTCTGGTTTGGACTAGACGAAGATCTTTCTCTAGAGAAATTCAGAATCTTCCGAATGCAGCTAAAGAATGTTGAAGAATGTTGAAGACGACTTTGGCCAGTTAAGGGTAGTTAAGGTGCTTCAACCTGGCCTCGCCCTTCTTCTGCTGACGTTGCCGTCTCTCCAAGGACCTCAATGCTTTCAAAACGTTTGAAACATGGCTTGGGGTCCTTGGCTGCAAATAAAACTTGCATTGACTTGCATGAACCAGCTCGATAATGCTCGACATCCTTGGCTTAAATCTTTTCACATATACTCCTTGCTGGTCGAGCGACTTGCTGCTGGGTTCCCATGACCTCGAAACTTTGCGAAAGCTTCTGAGAACTACATTGGGAATAGCTTTTGGGAATGTTGAAGGCGTGGAGAAGGGCTAGACACTTGGAATAACATGTGCTCCCCCCAGACAGGTGTTTTCCAGAAAGTGGTCCATTTCAAAGTCCTTCTCCTCTCTTTCATTAGCCTTGTTGTCTTCCCTCAAGAGATTGGCATGCACACTTAGACTTGAGTCAAGTAAAGCTTCAAGGCCACCAGCACTTTTTTTAGAGAAGTCACGAATGGCACTCGGAACATCTGGTTGGTCTTGGTCTTCTCAAATGTCGAGCCATACGTTCGTGCACCTTCCTAATAGTGGACGGACGAGAATCAAATGCATCTCAGCGTGTTGTCAGGTGCCAACGTTGTCTGAGCTTCATTAGGCCCTTTTTTCATCTGGTATATCACTCGCACAAACACTTTCGCAAGTGAATCCTGTTTGAAGTGTGCAATTTCTCGGATATTGCACCTGCATTGTGTCCCATCCTACAAGTTTGTTGTGTCGTTTTTACTCAAAACGAGTAGAGTAAAGCCAAGCCAGTTTTCGAACTATTTCAACTTTGCGAAGTTGAACACCACTTGAAGCAAAGGCACTAGCTGCGTCCATGAAGGGACTGGCAATCGGACAAGCTGCGTCAGGAGCCGTGTTTCGTAGCTCTTGGCTGTGATGGAGGCGTGCATAGAGAACCATACCTTGGTGACTTTGGTCAGAGATGGTGAGCCAAGTCTCCCAGCAAATTCATGCACAGCTCCATGCATTTGATCAAGATTGAAGTGGCCACATTGGCGGGTACATAGCTAGTGGACTGCCCCAATATTGACCTTGCACTGGATAGCTTTGTCCCAGAATCCGCAAAGCTGGAAAGGATTGGAAAGGAGCTTCAGGTGCTGTCCGAGCAACTGACATCAAAAGGTACATGAATGCTCCTGGCAGATTGGAAATGTATGAAATGTTAAAATAACAAGTAGTCGTGTTTTCGACAATGCAGGTTTCGATTGAAAAGCTTCAAAACAATGACTGGACGGCAGAGGCAAATCAATAATGTGGCCATTCTATGAATTGCAGACACGAGTCACTGTGTGACACGGAACTCTTCTCTAGCTCTTTACCCTCTGTCTCAAATCAATAATTGTTCGAAAAATTGCGAAGCCCAGTATTCTTGTATTCTGCATAGAGGTCTGCCACAATAGCAAGACATAGCAAGACTAGCAACACCAGGAACGCCTGCTAGAGAGAGCGTGTGGCAGCCAACTAGCCATGTGGGAGTGCCACTTGCCAGTCGGCCCTCGCAGAACGCCATGACCGTAAAGCCTGCAAAAACGAGAAGCTGTCAATATCTACCAATCATCATGAATGAACGGGACGCTTGATATTGAAGATGAACATCAAAACACTTGGCAGAGTTCTTGTCTCAGTTTCCTCGGTGCTTAGCAGTTTCACTCAGGCACAGATCAGAACACAAGGTACGCAATGGCACACGCTCAAACTAGGCTTGCTCAGAAGGAATGTTTCAATGGCAGTACTGTACCTAGCTGCACGGCGTTCACGATCAAATACGTGTCCATTTTCACCTGGGAACCACTGGAATGTGACCACCGTTGCTTCATGTTGCTTCCGACCGGAGGGTGACTCGGCTTTCCTATTCTGTACTAACAGCTACAGTGCAAGAATGAAAGCTCGGCAGTCGCTCAAAACTAACTTCTTGGATTAAGACTGTCTTCTTGTTGCAAAAAAAGAAAATAATGACACTGCAAGTCCTGCAGTGAGACTCAAAAAAGCGCTGTCTAGCTTTCGTACGACGTCTCTGAGTAAGGTCAAAGGAGATCAAATTTGCCAAATCAGTCATGAATAAAATCAAGCACAAGCACTACAGTGTTGATACGATGCAGCAGAACGCAGCCAAGTGACCGAGGTGAGACCGATGATGTCACGAACATCTTCTCGCCAAAGCTCTGCTTGCTTGATCCGGAAGTCCATGATCTGGTATTCAGTCTCCTCAAGGGCATTTGAAAAAATCAGCAACGATTTCATGTTTAATGGTTCGTGTGACCTCATGCTGTTAGCCTTTTGCTCCAGGCCTGTCGCATTTTTCGGTCATAGAGATAATTCTCTCCTTGGCAATAACCAAACATCCAAATCCCAAAACGATGCTCTCAGAATATGCATCTCAGCGCATATTTCACTCACAATCAACACAGCAAAACACTGGTACACACACCTGCTATGCACACTTTGTCGCACCTGTACTGAACTTTGTAGATTTTGTAGTGCTTTGCACCTCTTTGCACGTCTTTGTACTGAGCCCCGCTCTGTTGTACTGAAAGAGGGTGCCACCGGCACCCGCCGCAGCTGCGGCGCTTGCGGCAGCAAGCACCGGCATGGACCCGTGAGAGTACCGGAGGGCCTTCGGACCTGCACACAAGATCAAGACAGATCAAGACAGATCAAGATAAAGTTTGTTAACCAAGCAGCTCAACTGAAGTACATTTGAAATGACTTTGCAAATGTTTCTTGAGTTTAAAACATTGGCAATGCCGCTATCAAGAGTATCGCAATCGTGCTGATGCTGATGCAAACAGGAACCAACTTACTGTATCACGAATCAATCCAATGATGAAGGCATCAAAGACCACCTTTTGATCACAAAGTGAAATGTGCTTTGCGCATTTGCGAGCTTGAGCCATCCTTTGACGCTCAGCCAAATGAGCTCCGGCGTTGACCTTCTTTGTCTTGGCTTCTTCGCTGAGACGGTATGTACACAGAGAGGGCAACGGACAGCATTGAATTTAGAGAAGTTTTGAATCTTAGAAAAATTTATGTTCTCGGTTTGTGTTCCAAATTCTTCTGTACTCTAGACATCTTTAGACATGAGAACAAGGCCTCAAAGCCAAGGTCGATGCTGGCTAATCTTACATCTTGGTGGCTGTGCCAGACGGTTGCTCACAACCGCAAAGAGAAGGACCGGCCTTGCAACAGTGAACAAAGGCCCTTACTTGGCAGTAGTTGTCAGACCTTCAGTGAAAACCACATTGAATTGTTCCGGATTGATGCCAGCTCAACTTCCACACATATATGCCTCTTATGTCATTGATTCATTGCTCTAATTATTGAAACTGACTTTGAACCTTGCCTCTGGTTGCACCAGTCGGGGCGGTTGGGCGAAACGCTCTCCCGGCTTCTTGTGCCCCTGCGTCCTGTGAACTCTGAGGTAACGGTCGCTTCTCTCGTTGTGTCTCGTTGCTCGTTACATCGTTGCTTAAGGCTTACCAACTCTAAGGCCCAGGCCCTGCAAACATCGGAATCAAGCTGTCCTCAGCAAAGGGAAACCAAAACATACCAAAACTTTGACCAAAGCCTTATTTTTTCCATGAAAACAGCCCAAAGCCAGGACGAGTTTTGATGTTTTGATTTGCTGCGCTTTATTTGTTTGCAAGCAAGGCTCAGCGTTCTTTGGCGCCCTGCAGATAGAAAATCACTACTTGCCAAAGCACAAGCTAGGGTTTCTATTGACACCAGCATCAAGAGGGTGTTTTCCTTCAACCTTTGCTACAATCACTATTCATCTGTTTCTGCCCCGCCTTCCAGCTTCATTCTGCTCCTGCCCATGCCCACAACAGGCCGACTACAAAACATACTTTGATAAAAAAAATGAAAAAGGGATAAAAAAAATTAAAAAAATACCAGCAAAAACAGAGATGGACATGGATGTTGCCCTGTCGCCCTGTTGCCCAAATGGATATTGCAGGCCACCTGCGCCCTGCGGATCAGCAACTCCATGCACATCAAGAAGCGCTGAGAAGCTCCCTCCAGGATTTCAGAATATCAAGGTGCTTTGAGCTTTGTCTTCTGAAAGTTACAGTATTTGTCGCAAGCAAAGCAAAAGTCCCAGATTTAAAGACGAGATCTGTTTTTTTGTCAAAGGCGCAATCTCGCCGAAAACAAAAGCCAGCTTGCGCTTCATGAACTCCACGACAACAATATGTTCCTGATGCTGGCACTGATTACAACGTAGCGACTTGTGAATCACTTCTATCTGAAAGATATTGAAAGATACTGTATATTATATATAATTGCAAAGGATCGACAGCATCGAGCCACGACTCTACACCTTGATCGGCTACCTTGTAGCTGCATGGCATAGCTGTGCAAAGACATGCAAAGACTACCTGCATGGCAGCCGGCTTTTTAAACATGACGAGTGTCCGCATTGGACAAAGGCAAAGGGGGCATGGGCGTGGGCCCTGTGAGGCTTCCAGCGCTAAACCAGCGATCATCGTTCTTCACGATGCGGTACCTAGGCCGGAAATGACCGGAATCCGGAGGAATTCGGAGGATCCGAAGGAAGGCCAACCTGGACTTTGCATGTGCACTGCGTCTGCTGCACCATCTGCTGCACGATCTCTTCAAAATTCAAACATTCAAACCAAGACATCCAAGACACACTTTCGAAACCGCTGTGAGTGGAAACTCAATAATGCAGCCACTGCCCTGGTCAATCCTGGCAGTGCAAGATTGCTTCGCAAATGCAACACTCGAGTGGAAAGCAAGCAGCATTTTGAATACACCCATATTGGATTTGTTCAAATCACTCTGTGGGATGTGTGTAGCGTGCAGGTATCTTTGAAGACCTAGCATTGCCAGCCCAGATTCTTGAGAGTTTCCAGATTCTCCAGAATCTGGCAGTGGATGTCTGAATACTCCTTGGAACATGCGAAACTTACTTCTCTGCCGAAATGCTGCAGTCTGATGTAGAGCGCTGGCAATGTGAGCTTACACAGTACGAGTACTGCCAAAACAACCAGCCAATTTAGATAAGAAGCCTGGCTGGAGCCTGCCACAACTCCGCTCAAGGGACATAAATCAAAGGCCAGCAAGAAAACCCAAACAGGACTGAAGAAAACTGAGCAAGCATTTTCTTGAAGAGACGAAGGATTGCTACAAGCACGCATGCACGCTTTGAGAACCAGACAGGCAAAAACAAGGTCCGCAAAGCTAGTTGCAAAGTCGCCGAGTCCCCTGCTGATTTGCGTCATGTGCATTCCTCGATTGAGGTCCATAACAAAATCCTGGAGGTGCAAACCATTAGGCAAAATCTGATACAAGTGCTTGGAGTCTGACAGCAATGAAAGAAATATCCTCCCTGAAAATACACACAGTTCAGCAAATGCCTGCTCTACTTCAGCCTCTTCGGGTTTGATGGTTCTGAAAGTTCTGAAATCATTAAACAACTGTCACAACCGTCCTGAAACACTTTGAGCAGAGCTGCCCGCCGCCTCGGTTTGAAAGGGACTGTGATGTCTCCAGTGGGACAAGCATGGAAAACTACGTAAAAATGTCATTGAGCAGCAATATCAAAGCACAATTTGAGTTTGTTCACTTCTTTGCTATGGTTTAAATTGATTGATGATATGCTGTGCAGTTAAAGACATTGCAAGAGCTGCAAGAGATCAAAAATCCAAACACTTCGAGGAAATTATGGCATAAATAATTCATAAATATGAAAAAACTATGAAGAAATCACAAGGAGTGTAACATACTTTTTGCGGTTAGGTTGCTTCTCCTCGGGCTCATCTGCTAAGCAGTCGGGTGGCAGAGGATAGCGAAGGAGCCGCGGCAGCTGGATGCGATCCCTGACAAGAATTGAAAACAACGGTCAGGAAATAGGAGGGAATAGGAGGAAATAGCAGGAGCGAATGGAAGGGCGTCTCAAGTCAATAATTGCCAAAGATGAATAGAATATGAAAGATTCTCTCTGCTAGACAGAAACCCCAGGTTGCTCACAGTAGCTCAAACAAATCCTTGAACTCTGAACTGCCTGAAATCATGCTGCCGTGGAGTCATGGACAAGTGTTTTGTCCATTCACCCATCGCCCCTGCACGGGGCGAAACCTCAGAGATGCAGAACCAAAATGACAAAATCAAAAGAACCAGTAGGTTGGCTACAGCACCTGATGATCCTGATGTAGGCATGGACTTCAGTATGGACCAACAATGACAATTCGAAGAGTCTTTGAAGAGTCCAAGACTTCTTGACCCACCAAGATGAAGCCACAACTCAGCCCACTCAGCCTGCTCAGCTAGGGCACAGTCACATCAAAGGAGTCTTGCTCGGTCAAACGGTGCACTGGATTCGCCAGGCGCGTGTCCAAATCACTCGTTAGCTCCACCTCAGAGAAAGTGACACAATTACGTGTCAAAAACGTTTTGCAAACGGCATCATTTAGTAATTTAGTATCTATAGATTGTCTATTGGGGACTCTAGAACAGTGATGTTCAAAAAACAACAGTGCAAGGCCACGAAAACCCTACCCGAGTGCAAATCGAGTCTTTCCAGTCCACACCAAATCATGCGACAATGAAAGAGGATCCGCTTGGGGCTGGTCCTATCCACAAGATTCCACAAGTGACATTTGGTAGACTCAGCCGTTTTTGATGCAACAAGAAGGAAGATTCTGACGAGACCTGTTTTTCCATCGTTTCTCTGACAAGGGACGACTTTCATCTCGCCACTGACAGATTGCTCATGCCTTTGTTCAAAGCAGTGACATGCGCTGAACGCTGCCAGTTCTTGCACCTTGGTATGCCTTTCTGAAGTTTTAGCCAGGACAGAAATGGAAGAAATACGAATAAATGATGTAGACATATCGACACAGGCCGCACTTTCAGCCTTGTGGTGGTTTCCTTGTCACTGTTTGAGGTAGAAAAAGTGATTAAAAGTGGCTGCATGTGGCTACTTGACCAGATTGCCAAGCCACTGGACATTGCAGCATAGCAAGTACCTACGCGTGCAGCACAGAGCTGTGACCCTTCAGAAGCTCTCCACACCGACGAAATTGAAGCAGATTTCAAACATGTTCAAATCATGAAATCTGAAACACCAGCGGTTAGCCCAACGCTAGGTATGTTAGTTGGACGTACTCCTGTGTTCTTTTCTCGTTGTACCTGCTGCTTGGACTGGTCTGGATACCCTCCGGCCTGTCCAATGCCAACAAGGAGAGTACACTGCCCAGCAGGGAATTGTCCTCCTGCGGGGCAGATTCAAGCAGGGCCAGCTGACACTCAATGATAAAATATGATAAAATGATTAACATATATTAACATCATGTAACATGATTGACATTGCAACATAGACACCATAAAAATGTCAGCACCTCGTCATTGTGCCGGTGGACCTTCCGATTGGCCATGCCAGTCACTTAAACTCTGGAGTTGCGAAGCAGCCCCCCATGGCAAAAACAGCACCCGGGCAGTCTTCCAAAAGTCACTTGTCTTTGTTGAGTTGAATACACAAACATTGCTTTGAAACAATGGCTTCAAAAAAGCAGGTAATATCTGATGCGTTGCTTCCTGCTTCCTGACCTTCTGTAAGTCCATTCACACAGTAAGTTCATGACATGTCTGGGCCAAGAGCAGGGCTGACATACAGGATACATCAGGATACCATCAAATACCAACTTGATTCGGAAAAAATGCAAGGCGCTCTACTCAACCTGTACAGCCCAGTACAGCACTGTACGAGCTGTACCAGAGAGAAAATCTACGGTATTGACCTGTAGTGACAGCAGGGCTGAAAACATCTGAAAACAACAGACACAGCATGAGTGGAATCTTACCAAAACATTTCGATAGGATGAGATCAGCATGCGCTGCACTATCTGCACTGCGAAAGGCAGGGCTCGCCTTCGGGTTCCTGGCCACGTCACGACAGCGTAGCTATTTGCTCGCTCTCTCTCTCTCTCTCTCTTTCTCTCGAAACCCTTTCAGTGTAAAATTCCCATTTCCACTCTGTAAAAACACGAATACAAATAAATTAAATACATACTTAAATAAGACGAATCGAATGACTTGAAGGAACCTTGAAGGAACATGTACAAAAAAATACAAAAAAAAAAACATAGAAACTCTTTAAAAAACAACATAAAAACATAACGTTTCTATTTGAGGTAATTGAGTCGACTGAGTCCATGAACTGTTGGCTTCTCCGATCTTCAAAGACAACTGGCCATGGGCCGTTTCCGATTTTGAAGCAACAGCCGCAACAGCCGCAACAGCCCTGCCCAGCCTTGCTACATCTAGGGATTATGGATAACGGATAAATGTGCTTGAGCACTGACTCTGCGGGTATGCAGTCGCAGTATGTACAGCTGCAAGTTTAGTGTCGTGTCAAGGCCGAAGATTGATGTTCTCAGCCTTTAAAAACTGAGTTGCAGCTGACATTACTTGACATTACATATCCTGCCGCTGAGCCTTGCATCGAAGACACACGACTTAAGACACTGAAATTTTAAGACATTCCCAGACGTTCCAAGACGTTCCAAGAAGTAAGGCATTTCAGCCATTTCTGCACCGTGAGGCACCAGGCACAGCCAGGCACCCGTACTCACGGCTTCGCTCTGCAGACTCAGAGGAAGCGCTTCGGCGTTTCTTCTTCTCCTTGCAAGGATCTCAACGTGTCTTTCTACATGGTTTTCTTCACATTTTTGCATATTCAGAATCGTCATGAATCGTCCACTCTTTTCAGGAGGCTTCGGAAGGAATGAGATGATGAGGGAAAGGGAATGCATCATTCTTGGAAACAACTTAGCAGGACTGGACATGCAGACTTGGGTGGAGTGTCGGCGAAGTAAGTATGATACAAACATACGTGTCGAGATGAACCTCATTTGGAAACCAGGTAAATCATGATGCCTTTGTAGAGGGCCGAGATTCAGATTATGTTTCTGGACTGGCATGGATGTGTATGCAATCCCAATAACCTCATGAGCATGTGCCAAAATTGGGTGGTTTCAAAAAGCGATCAAAGACAACACCACAATCACGCGCCGTTGCCACCAAAGCCGCAAAATCTGATAAGACTTGCTGTGGCACAGATGGACACTTGGCCAAACTTATCAACGCGGCGCTGGGAGGGGGGGAAGTGCTGGGTGTGAAATAGCGGATGCAGTAAATCTACACCACCAAAGAACAGCTTTGGCTGGGAGTCTGGGAGGGTTCATTTTTGGTCTAGAGTTGCAAGAATACTGCGCTTTCCAATGGTTTCCAGTGTTTTGTTAAGATCTAATATACGGCTTGGAAAACTGTTTGAGCACCGCAACCCTCGGTAATCGCAGGTAGCAAGGTAGCGCTGCTACGAGGCGCTCGCGAACAGTGAAGTGACTGAAGTGTGAAGACAATGCCATGCGGCACGTTTCCAGGCGTTGTTGAAATTTAACAGGATCAAGTTGAAGAATTAAATTGGACATAAAAGTGCCCTAGTGACCAGAGAATCCAAACAAAGAGGATCATGTTAAAGTTTTGGATACAGCGATTCCCGGGCCAATCTATGGTACAGAAAGGATGGCATTTGAGACTTCATATTGGAAAAGGTTTGCAAGGAGAATTGGACGCCAAAAATATTCAAATAGAAGGGATCGCCAAAAACGATATCAGATGTGAAGTTTGTTTGAACGGCGGTATAGATGAAGGATCAAAAAATGGCGAGTGAGAGGCCAAACTTATGACAAGCCTGTGGTGCCAATGCACAAACGGGATAGACAGGCAGCACAACAAGAATATTCAGAGTTGGAAAAGTCAGCCTCAAGTCCGTCACAGAAAAGAATAGGTACCCGTAGCGTGAAAATTATTTAGGCCATGAATTGCATGCTGATGCGTGTATGTATGTGTGTATACAGTGTATACAGGTTTAAGCAGAGTGATTTTCGTATAAACATATAGAGAATTAAACAGCTGGGTATTTGTATAGGGTTGCTGTTTTCACTTTACAATGCACAATAAGTGGACCAGAATGTGTAGATGCTGACCCAGTCTGTGGCTTTGAATTCTCCTCGACCGCTGGGTTCGGGCGGAGACGCGAACCGGTGCGAATATAGCATGCTTATCACGCTTGAACGTTGCAAACAGGACCCATCCGAAAATCAGAGCCCTTCTTTGTGGTGTGTAATGTCTTGCTGAAGCTGCAACACGTGATATCTGGTGCTTTTAACATACACATCTCTTGCTTGCCCTTTAGCAAAACTTTAGGACATCGAAGCTAAAGGAAGACTGATGATGGCTCTGATGGCTCTGATGTTACAAATTGCTCTTGCTCCGACTTGCTCCGACTTGCTCCGGCCTTCTTTTCCTTTCTATCTCCCCGCTCTCGGTCGCGATCTTCTCGGTCCCGATCGTCCTTGTGCCCAGCTTCCCTCCCTCACTTCACACCCGGTCACCCTCTGTTCGGTCACCACATAATGCAAGCAAACATATGCAAACATATTCCAAATGGGTTCTTAATAAGTGCAGCATACTGCAGCTATGCGTCATCTTTGCCCATGGCGACCGAAACAAAGTGAGGAAGAACCTGTCATCGCAGTAAATCTGAATCAAGCAATTCAAATCCTTTTGTCAGTTCATCAGGTCCATATTCACTGCCATTCAAATCGTCCAACTGTCATGAGAGTTTTTCTACGCGGACATCAGCCTTTGAAAGGTGCTACCAAGGAGTGGTTGCTCCTGATCTTTCACATAGCCAGCGAGCTAGATCAAGCTAGCAAGTTTATTTCTGTGGACTCATTTGAACCTATGGGGTTCTCTGTGTATGATTGTATATGTGTCCACATCCGACAAACAACATGCAAGAAGACATGCCAGCTGCACGTGGGCACAGCTGGAATGAAAAACGGCACCAGGCCAAAGGACGATCAGCAAAAAGGCGGCAGAGGAACAAATGGTCTGAGGCATGGAATGAACTACCCACCTCGATACATCTTGGATCCGCCCTACAATACAAAGGATGTCAAACAACTCGGAAGGTTTTCTGTCAAATCTCTACATCACAATTTTCACAAGATATGACTGGCCAAGCTTGGCCAAGCCCTCCTAGTTTATGCTACAAGAAATGAAGATGGCTTTATAAATCTTAATCCACATGAAGTCCCACTGGTTTCAGTACTTCAGGCTTAGGTGACCTTAAAAACTTCCGACACCAGGAAACCAGGCCGTCTGTTCGAAGGGAATGCAAATTTGGCCAAGTCGCCAGCCTGGCCAATGGCAACATGCGAGGGTGGTCGTGGGGGTGTACATTGTCAAACTCCCCAAGAATAGGGCTAATAGGCACCCAGTAAAAGTAAACGTAGAAAAATATCAACCTGTTGCTCATGTTTTCTCGCAAACACCAAAACAGCCGGTATGGCAGGACCCCATACGCGGATGTGAGTCTCATCTGCGGATGCGAAAGTTCTCTTCACCAGTGGCACCTGTTCAGTGCAAATGCTTTGTTTGTCAAATGAAATCAGGGGGCCTTGAAGGGGAGTCTTTCTGGATGAGAAGGAAGGAGTCACATCAAATCACTATTTGGATACGTGGGCATACTATGAACTAGTTTTGTCTGCATTGAGCATATCATAGCATTGCCGACAACAGCGTTCAACTTGAATAAATTGAAAAGAAGCAGAATTGACCCAAACAACACTGCCCCATGTTGCCCATGTTTGCATCGTCTGCTTGCATTCAGAGCACGAGCTGCGCTGCAGGTGTTAAATGCCCAGCATAAGTCAGCTCTCGCCTAGGGGTATGGTGCAAGAAACATTCGGGACACGGAGTTCTCAAAGGATGTCCCACGGTTGGAGAAACCTAAGAAATCGATTAAACATACCTATAGATTCCTATAGATGTGGCGTAGTGAGAACCTGTAGCATTTCTATGCTGCTCTGACAGAATATGTCAGAATGCAACCATGTTCAAAAGGAACTGTGTCACTGCAGTGAAACCCTCAGGCACTGGCTCCAGGCCAAAATTGAGAGGCTCTGAGCCCTGTGCACTTCACTCCCCCACAGCCAACAAACAGCGCAATCTGAGACTCCACAAACATCTCTGTCTATACATGCAAAATGATCAAATGTGCAGAAATGCAAGTAAATGGAGATATGTTGTATCTGTCACATACACCACGACTGCGCCACGGACACAGCGGAAGCCAAGCCGTTCCCAACTAGTACCATTTCATCCTGCATTGGCCGAATGCTGTGCCTCCTGTGGCATTTGCCACGCACCCAGCTAGAGGCCTGCACAGAAAAGGAAGACAAATTGAAGGCGAAAGTTCATTCGCAAGCAGATTGCGACAGATTGCCGGGTCTGGCAGACCATCAATGACATCCCTCCTTCGTGCAAACTGATCATGGCTGAGACCGCTCCCCCTTGGCCCCACTTTTCTCTTGGGCCTGAACACTTGCAGTGACAAACAGTGACAGAGTGGCTTGGAAGAATGAAAATACAATAAGAACAGATGCACCCTGTAGATCTTGAGTGGCATAGCCCTCCTTTTCCTCAAGCTCACTTGCTGACACATTGTTTTCCTGTTTTCCAGTCCAAGCTGCAAAAGAGAGACACAATACAGTGAACTGATGCGAACTGAACTGTACACTGTACAGGATTTTGCATTGTACAATGGCTCATTCATGGCATGGATGGCTTTGTTCCATCTTTTCTAAGCACTCTAGCAATCCCATGCTCTTGCAATTGGACCTATCAGATTTCTCTGAGGACTTCAGGATACTTCAGGCATTCACCATGTGTCTCTTTACATCCGAGACAGAACTCGAAATCAATCACTCAATAGCTTCATGGAAGCTGCCTGAAATTCAGTGCGGCAGGAACCATATTGAACTCTGGGTCGATTGCTTTGCACAGGATTGCGTTGCATTGAAGCACTGGATGTTGCGATTATTACTTCCTATGACTATGAAAGTCAAATACAATGTCATCAAATAAAACGGTTGCAGCAAGGAATCCCGCCAGCTTTCTCACTATGGTATTTCACAGTCTGACAAGTTTGATCGAGTTGTTCAGCATAGCGGAAGCGACACTGCCATCGCTCTAGTGCCCATGGTGCCCATGGTGCCCATGGTGACAGTCAGCTTTCCATCAATAGAGAGTGCCCAAGGACTTCGAATCTGGGGCTTCCAGAAACTCGGGTCTGGAGCTCTCGCGTCCAAGTTGAATTTCAAAGTCTGCCAACACTCGCATGTACCTGCGACAGCTGCGACAGCTAAATGTCTAGGCTCTCATGGCCCATGAGTCGAGAGTGAATCCTCTTCAAGCCGCCTCAATATGTTCCCAGTACAGTGACATGAGGGTTCGGCCAATTCCGAAAGAGTCTTCAATGCAAATCACGTCCACAAACATTGAGTTGCACATATCTACATTGCTTAAGTTACATACATAACATGACACTGCATGACCTGACACCACACCACACAACATATGACATGACATTACATGATACTACATGACATTAAAACACAGTAGATGACATTGCATGACATTACATAGACACCATTCACGGACACGTACGCGTACACATTGACAGAGACATAGGCACATACACACATACAAAGATGTATATACATGTATATACATGTATATACATGGTTACATGTATATACACGTATACATGTATACTGTATACTGAATGCGATTGTGGGTGGGGACAATAACGCTCATTTCCAGTTGCACACGCCCTTGGTGCTGTGTCTGTTTTTAGGATCTCAATTCGATGGTTTAATATCTTTTGTTCTGCGTAGTTAGCAAAGTTCTGCGCTATGAAACCTGATCCATGACTTGCGCACATATTCAGTCATATTCATACAAATCCAGGTTTCGAAAATATGTTGAATTTGTATGTGCAACATCTACATGCAATGCGAGATAAGATTGCACCACAAGACCACAAGACCTTTGAACCTTTTGGTCGATGACTCTTGGCATGGAAGACAAATGACAGATGCCATTTACAGAAAAATCCGGACAGTGCGAAATGCTTGAAGCTGCAAGCTGGAAGGTTTAAGGGTTGCTTGATTTTTTTTTCGAAAATAGAAAAGTTCACAGTGCTCAAAAAATATAAGATATATAATAGAAACACAAAAAATGGAGGAAAATAACAATGATAAAATAGAAGGGCCCAAAAAACACAACGCTGTGGGAGCCACAATTTTCAGGATATATGATATAAGAAGCTAATGCCAACAAGTCAATAATCCAAGATTACAGTGTTTACAGCCATCTTTGATCACGCACTTTCCGGGCAAACCGGCAAACCTCCCGGGTCTACACAACATGTTCAACATGTTGCCCAACATTTTGCATCTGTCTTCCTGCCCAGATGCTTTGGTCGGATTGCGGGTCTCTTCTCTCTAGCAAGGGTCAGCGCAGCATCCAGGCTCAGGCCTTCAATGGCCATGAGGAGTGCTATGACCACCGCAACGGAGCGATTGCAACCCAAGGCACAAAAAACGTAGATCTGACCTGCAAGAATTTCACACTGCACAAGTGTGTCGGTTTCCTCAGATCAAAATGTCCACCTCTTTGACTCCAAGTGAATACTGGGCACAGGGCCAATTTTGCAAGAAACTAAGAAGTTTGTACCGTGCTGTACCAATACTTCATATTTGCAGTTATGTAAAGATGCGGGGGAAACACTTTGATTTGCCCTCAGCCCTCTCAAAACACTGTAATTAAAGTGGTTATTCGCGCATTCCTCATAAGCTCGGGGAGGGGGCTGTGCTTCCATTGCACAAGTTACCCCCAATCCGGAAACCATAAAACCCTTCAGCGTAAACCCTAAAACCCAAGCCCCAAACCCTAAGGCCCTAAATCAAAAAACAAGTAAAAAACAGCAAGCCTTAAACACCAAAACCCTAAAACCCTAAAATCTTAGAAGCCCAAAGATGTTCTGGGCGATACGAGGTGTTCCACATAAAGATACCGTGAAAGATTAAAACACAGAATAATAAGGGCATACTATGAAACAAGGCTCAAATGCTCCTTTTGGGGTCCAGACTCAGCGAAGTCACACCCGGGTTGCTGAAGTGCTTCTTGTGCAAATGCAATTGCCAGCTTTAAAGCGTCAGCCAAGTCTGAGTCGCTGCCTTTATCCTCCAGGTTGAGGGTCATCAAATTGTTCTCAAATCGTTTCTGCAAGACCTAGCATCTGTATTGGTTGACAAATCAACTCTTTTGTGACAGCAAGGTTCCCTGAAGTTTTGCAAAAGTGGTCTGAAAACACAAAGTTCAGTATTTGTTTCCAAGAGACTGGTGTCACATTGCGTTCAAGCGCTGCACAAATCCCATGGGTTGCATTGGCAAGTTCTTGTACTGATGAATCGTGTTTCAGGGCACCACCAAGATGCAACCAGGAAGTGATTTCACTTACGACCTGACGATCAGAGCACTGCTTCTCACAACTACCACAGACTGCCACAGACTACGGCAGACTACCACAAACGTAGTTCAACAAGAATCCTGTAAAAATATTAGGACCAAGAACTATTTCCCTGGATCATGTGTATATACATATATATATATATATATACATATATATATATGTATATATATATATAATTATATAAACATAAATTGGGCAATTTCCATCTCTCTGGATTTCAGAAGGCAAATTTGTGTATGTCCTCTGCAAATCAATGTGCGAAATGCGGGCATCACATCAGGTTCAATGTCTATCAAAAATTACCTGATACATACTGTTTGCTGGGTTTTTGTCAAACTCTACAAAAATGGATTCGAGAATTGACAATGCATCTGTGATCGAAAATCTGCATAAAATTTAACCATTGTTTGCATTGTTTTGCTTCATGAAACTCGCTCCCAAAACATACTATACCCTCGGAACGTAATTTTGCTGAGCTACCTCCGTCTGAGACTGTTGATAGACGTCTTTGGCACGTTGGCACTCTTCAACAAACGCGCAGAGCCTCCAAGAACTGCAGATAAAATGTTAATGGAAGCAACTGGAAGGCTATGCCCCTTGTGCTCTAATTGCCTCACCCCAACTTTAGGTGGCCGAGGCCAAGGATGTGTTTCGTGGTTGATTTTGTTTTAATTGATTGCGATTCCATTTTTTTTTAATACCGGAAAATGTTTGTTGGATGCTCATTAGTTGCGACAATGGAACGCAAACAAATATGTTTACTGTAGAAAGCGAACGGACTTGACACACTGCAACAGTATCCCACAACTTGTGTTTTTGTCTCAAACTGTAAAACATGTGCCCGTCACAATCGTCACATTGGAAGCCTCGGGTCTGAGATTTTCGGTGGATTTTTGGATGCACGAATGCAGTTTTTGCACCGACTGCTTTCTTTACGCCATTGGGAAGCCGAAAAGCACTCCTGGCTACAGCAAAGCGCAAATGAATTGTGGTTTCCACGCTCGAAGACCTCAAAAAAAGGGCCTACTTGATCACAATTTCAGCAAATACAAAACAAAGAAACACAGTCCGACTCTACAGATTGTGGATTCTTTCCTAAATACACTGTACACCTTCCATTGCATCTATGTTTGGTGTTCCAGATTGCACTGCGCTGGATTTCAAGTATTTGGAAAATTCACTAATAATTCTATGCCCAATTCCAAAGACTTATTCACGAATAAATTGGTGGTCAGGTTCACCCAGCACATGCATATCTATCTCCCGTAGCCAGCGACACGCAATGAAAGCAAATCATTAATTCTCCTTCGGCAAGTTCTCGGCGCAAGAAACACATAGTTTTTCTATTTCAGAAATTGCCATGGAACCAAGCAGCTGCAAATGAAATATAAACATATTTGAATCAAATGAGGCACATGAGGCATGAGAATCATTGATGGAAACATGCTACAAATCCGGCGTACGGTTTAAAATAAAAAATGTAAATACACAAAAATTTCACCCAAACACATGTTTTCGATTTTTGGTGCTAATTTGGACGGAAATTTCAAAAACAAAATCGTCCAAGAGCAACTTCAAGGACGGAAAAATTCAGTAGGATTTTTGTCGCATGCAACCATGTTTTCTCCTATATAAGTTTTTCCCCACATCTTTGTGTGGGGTTCTTGTTTTTTGCTTACATTTGACGGCATTTGCAACACGTAGATTTGCTGTCATGTTTGCACTTGAATTTGGTTTCAGTTCATGTCCAGTGCATGTGTAGTATCTGTACTTATCCAGGCGCTTTTCCGCTCAG
>Ga0126342_10002988_pt1 | contig 27351 bp, 24 predicted proteins | sample Cyp1metagenome_FD_92528 | JGI IMG/M metagenome (GOLD analysis project Ga0126342, IMG submission 92528) | Coral microbial communities from Lord Howe Island, Old Settlement Bay, Australia - Cyphastrea 1 metagenome | ecosystem: Host-associated > Invertebrates > Cnidaria > Coral ... | reverse complement strand
TGTTTCATGTATGATATATGATATCTGATAATATGTATATATATATATATATATACACCCTCTGGTATTTTAACATAACTATGGAAAATCACCATTTATAGTGAATTTTCCCATGAAACATGGTGATTTTCCATAGTTATGTTAGTTTACCAGAGGGTATATATTATACATACACATATTATTTTCCAGTCATATGTGGGAAAACAGATGATCCCCAATGACTAATGACTCAAATCTTGAAGGATTTGAAACGCAAGATGACTCTCCGTGTGCAAAGTGTTTGACCACGACGCCCATGCTCCATCATCATTGGTGGTTTTCTCCAGTCCTGGCCATATGTTTTTTTTTTTTTTTCGGAAGCCCAGAGTCACTAGTTGATGATTTGGTTCCAGTAATCATCGGACTCTAAGCTTCGAGAGCCCAATGTTGATAAACAACCCGCGAAAAGCCTTGGTCGTTCACCTCTTCAGTTCTATGAGTTTTCTGTCCACATTTTCAACACTTTTTATTCGTTCTACTCTGGGGTTTCTTTGATTCTCATGGTTCTTGGTTTTGTTTCCCCTTTCGTTGGTGGTGGCTCCACTTGTTGGGCCCCGTTTCTGAGTTTTTTCCGCGGGAAAAAGCCCCAACATTTGTTGATGACATTCCCAGTCTCTCTTACACATACCCTCTGGTAAACATACAAAAAACGGTGGAAAATCACCATGTTTAATGGGTAAATCAACTATAGATGACCATTTTCAATAGCTTTTTGTATGTTTACCAGAGGGTATCCTGCCAGCCATCCAAAATTGGAGCTTCCCAAGTTCCAAGGCCCGAAGCAACACGTGGCACGTGTGTTTCACAGCTGTCCTGGATATCCCACCATGATGGCCCCTGTAAAAACACCCACAGAGAAGATCATCTAAGTGGAGTTACACCTACCATACCTAGGACCTAGGGGACCTAGGGTTAAGTATGAGTCTAGATCCACTCAATCCCCGCCCTGATCAAAAACAAACCCCTGAGAAACCCTGGTGGATTGTGCTGGATTTGCTATTTTTCGGACACACATTTGGGTGTTATTGTGATCGGGGGAAAGGATGATATATATATATATACACATCCATCGATACATATCTGTTTTTCATGGCTTAACGCCATTCTTGCAGCATACCTACCGCTTTTTACGGTGGATCCTAACCTCTGATTTCATGGGTGAGCTCCCCACTACACAAAGGGCGCTTAAAGGCGTGGTTGGTTACCAGTGAAACCACACCGTCTGACACCGAGCCCAGGTAAATCGCATTTCTGTGGCGACTAGACTGGCCTGCAACGTGCACAACATGGGTGCATGCCTCTATGTGGGAGGTCGAAGCCTGAAAACAGGGTCGAGTTGTTGATGAAAAAAAAAGGCATGGCTGGGTTAAATATTACATTTAAATATACCGAATCTTATCATAAATGATATTTAAATATAGCATCTTATCATAAATATAGGTGTTATGGAAATTTAGATATAACATTTTATCATACAATCTTTCTACATGTGGGTTTGATGGAAATATCATGTGATTATATCATGTGAGTTTTCTTTTTGAACAATATCGTCTTGAACCGGAGATGTCTTTATCGTTTTTTTTCCCCATCTTTGCACATTTACCAGAGGCGCCAGAGAGGAATGTCCGACCGGCCCTGATGATTAGAAAGGGGAGCGTCCATTAAACACTTGGCCTGTTTCTTTGAGGCTTAATCCATCTTAATCCAAGATTCAGTTTTCAAGTGATAAAAGCCGGAGGTATCAGAATCCTTTTCAAGTAGGAAGCATCATTCTATCGCATGGGGATGGGTCAAAATCTAGTATTAGCCCCTTGGATGGGGAAGAACCATCCAGCTACACCAGCTATTTTAGGGTACCATCCGGGTGCCAGGGTTTTGACTCACAGCCATATGTTTTTCGCTTACATCATGTTACATAAAAGCTAATTTCTTGAAAGAAATTCCTGGCTCTTGCCGATGTGGGTTTGTCGCACATAGTCAAATACCATTACCCTCTGGTTATTTAACATAGCCATGGAAAATGGCCCATTTATAGATGGTTTACCTATTAAAAATGGTGATTTTCCAATGGCTATGTTAAATAACCAGAGGGTATATACCAATGATGTCATCAACGTATGGTTGGTTTATCCCCAGAAGCTCGTTGTCAAATCCACCAAGAATTATTCATGCCAGCTCAAAATGATCATCTTTTTTTTTTTAAAAAAAATATTATCACATACATTTTTTTTAAATATTATCATTACTATTCATTGCTCATTCGCATCACACTAGTTTCTGCTTATCATGACATCATTTCGAGGTGAGGCCCCGAAGTTATGTTATATATATATAGTTGGTTTATAAATCCATGAACTAGTTCTGTATATCGACCATACACCATAGTTCTATAACCTAGTGAACGAATAACCCCCAACTAATTGAAATATCCTGTTCTGTTTGTTGGTTTATAAAGCCATTATAGATATCTACCATTAAGACCATCGTAAAAATCACCGAGTAATAAACCAACAAACACCTTCCGAACGATTCTATGGTTCTCACCTTGTTGGATCCGAAAGCCAAGGTTACAATCTGGTGGAAGTCATTACGCTCAAGGCGCGCCGGGAACGCAGCGCCTTGCGCGGTGATGAAACTGTGTTCTTTTGGGCAACTCGTCACAGAGAAATTATGGATATCATGGATGGCAACAAATATGGATTTGAAAAATTAATAATATATGATTATATGTATAATTGTATATATATAATATCAACCTGAGAATTATGGAAGTATTCATGATATATCAGTACTATATCGGCCAGATGAAATATATCTTGAACCATGGAATTTCAGGGATGTTTGTTCCAGCTGAACATCACTTCCAAGCCTCGGCTGGATGATGAACTCTGCCAATTTTCACATTGGTAAAACAATGCCGTAGCTCATCCCCGCCACCATTTTTAGAGGTGCTACCCTCTGGTAAACTAACATAGCTATGGAAAATCACCATCTTTAATGGGAAAACTCACTATAAATGGGCCATTTTAAATAGCTATGTTAAATTACCAGAGGGTATGTTTACCATTCCAAAATTTGGGGTGGTTTATGGCATTGTTTTGCGCACATGACTGTATTTTTTTCTCATTCTTCGAGAATAGCTGAACTCTGGGAATTTGGCTGGGGATGAGTCACCTATGAGACGATCATCTATTTTTTCCAACTCAAAACATATCTGCCGGGTCAAGTTTTGTCAAGTTCATCATGTGCTGAAAATCCGTCAAAAAACAGTTCAACTATGGCATCTCTGCAGTTTTCCGGAGAACTCTAAGCGACTTGGCATGCCTTTTGCGACTTGTTTTTTCCAAGGGTTTCCACCGGGACTGGAGACAGGTGGGGATCCGGTAGGTGCTTTGGCCGAAGCTGGATATCAACGAACGCCTCCTGCGGGGAGTTTGCCGCTTGTCCAGATACGAGGATCGTCCGAGGTTCCAGATGTGGTGACTAGTTATCACTGGTTAGTAACTATTGATAAATGGGTGGCTAGTTATCACTGGTTAGTGACTATTAGTTATATTAGTTATAACTATCACTGGTTAGTTAGTTATAAATGGGATCCCCCCAAAAAGGGGACTTACAAGTGACCTAGTGCATCCGGATGTAGCATTTCCCTTCTCAATTTTTTCAATCACTTCCAACTTCGGGGATTTGTTCTCCACATGTTAAAGACACTTCAGCCTCCAAAATGGGCAACTTGTTGACCAGTTTTTTTTTTGGGGGCATAGAACACTTGAGACCCCAACAATTTATTCGGGTTTACCACATGGCAGTGGCTTTAGCACATGATGCGTGAATTGGAGGCAGCATGGATTTGCCATCAGAACTCATAGCGTTAGACCACCGTTTGACCACCACGAAGGGATTGACTTTTGAGGAATCGATTGAGAAGAAACAATTCTGAGACATTCATATTATATCATATTATATCAGATTTGTTTTTGCCAGTGAATCATATCCAGATTGATTAGTTTTTTCATCCGGTTTCTTGGGTGCCTTATTATGTATGTTCTACAGTAAGCCTGCAGATAGGAACGTCATTTACTATTTTTGGGAACGTTAAACAGGATTTTATTTGGGCATTGCCTACTATCCCATAAAGTTTTGTCTATTTTGATGGTGCTCCCCTTCAATTTTCTCCAAGGATCATGTAAAAATCCTCTGGTAAATATGGCCAATCGGATCATGGATGTTTTTCCAACATTGTTTGATGCACCAACCAGTTTGCTATCATGAATCAGCTATCTATATACTATAAATAAATAAATGAACACACATATTATATTATATTGTATTATATTATATATCATATTATATTATATTATTATATCATATTATACTATGTATATATATATAATATCTTATTAATTTCCCCATTTTCCTTGCTTAAATCACCATTCTCCCAGCCACCATCAACCGCGATTTCATCCGAGGCGTGCTTGGTGGCCTCGTGTGCACCGTGGGTTTCCTTGGCGTCGGAGCCTTGCACCTTGGGCCCTCGGAGCCCGGTGGGAGCCCGGTTGGTGGACCGAGCGTGGTGACAGCACAACGGTTGTCTTTATGGGGTGATATATGCTGGAATATATATATATATAGATAGATAGATATAGATATAGATATAGAATATAGATCTAGTTGATCTAGGAATCTAGTTGTAATTATTTTTTGAATATAAATTGAAATATAAATTGATTGTACATGGTTGTCCTGTATCTTATGATTAGATATTATATATATATATATATTTATACCAAATATTAGATATGATTAGATATAGGATGTGTAATATAGATATGAATATCAGATCATAATATAGATTGATTGTCATGTATCTTATGATTAGATAGTTTTCTGTTTGAAAGAAATAATTGCTTATACATGGCGATACTGCTTATTTGCCCAATGTTCAGTCCATTTTGCCAATTTTGATCGTCATTCCATTGTGGTAAGAAGGGACAAAGCAATTCAATTGGGTAATTCGGCTGGTGAAGGTAGGTAAATGTGTGATTTTTCTTGCAATAAAAAGGCTTTATCCAGATTCTGATAGCGACATTAAATTTGCATGAGTTACCCTCCAGTAAACTCACATAGCTATGGAAATCCATGGGTTTTCCATAGCTATGTTGGTTTACCGGAGGGTAAACCATGAGGGCCTGGGGCTGACCCTGGTGGCAAAGATGTCAGATAGATGGAATCTCAGATAACATGTCAGAGGGGATGTCAGTTGGCGGGGCTTGAACATATTGGTCTCTTTATCTATATACACTTGATGGGTGGTTTCAAATATCGTTTCTTTACATCCGTTCATCATATGCTGAAACCAACTGACGAGTATATTTTTCAGGCCACTCGGCCACCAGGAAAAAACATGGAGCCTTTCAGAGTGTGGTTGGGGTAGTGCATCAACCCTTTGCTCCGGAATGAACCCACCATCCACAAATGTCAAAAAGGCACAAACTGGGTTGTTTTCAATGGTATTGCCTTGCAAAATCAAGGTTCAACATAGTTCAATGGTTTTTCGAGTTATTTCATGAACATCAAAAAAACTGTTCACTTTCGTCCCATGACACGGGGGAACCAGCTGAACTATGCGCAAAGTGAACATCAACAGCGAAGTTCTTGGAGGTTCAGTTGAAACATACATGGGTATGGGTCAATACCTATTAATACCATTTTTAGGGGGATGAACATCCATTTACCAGCTATTTTGATGTTCACCAGGGGTACAAGGTTTTGACACACTGCCACATGTCTATAACCATGGCATTTCCATCTGCACAAGTTGGGATATACGCTACACAGAACCCCCGCCTGAAAACTACGGCGACACGGTGCTGAAAAAAAATCATAGGAAACCTCCATGAATCAATGGATTGGTTTAAGGGAAAATCTACAGGAAACCATGGTTTTTCCCATGAAATCTGGTGTTTTCCTGTAGAATTTTCCCTTAAACCAATCCATTGACATAATGTGGTTGGCATTTACATGGGATAATCATCGAACCTTTTCGGTTGGATTTTCCGACCGTGTTTGATGACCATTTTGGGCACTTGGATGTGCATCCAAAAAAATGGATGCGTGGTTCACAAGCGACGTAGAACCCATGAATAAACCACATATAACTGGGTTATACCATGATGATTAAGCACTTACAAGTAGGATGGTATATAAGTGCTGGGTTATAAGTATCCACTTATACCATATATAACTAGGTTATACCATACTACTTACAAGTAGGATGCACCCACAAGTAGTGAACCCAACGAGGTACACTCAAGCAGACTATCTGAACATCTGCTGCACGGACAAGTACAACCACACGGAGGATGCTTTCCGTTGCTTGGCGGTGCTCGCGGTGTTAATTGGGTGGGTTCAAAGGTGGACCTAAACATATTTGAACCATCAAAAATGGGATATACCCTCTGGTAATTTAACATAACTATGGAAAATCACCATTTTTAACGGGAAAATCCACTATAAATGGCCATTTTCAATAGCTATGTTAAATTACCAGAAGGTAATACTGGTTGGTGGTTTCAAACCGTTTTTATTTTCCATGATATATGGGATGTCATCCTTCCCATTGACGAACTCATATTTTTCAAGATGGTTAAAACATGTTAAAACCACCAACCAGAATATGATATACGGGGTATATAAGCTAATACAACTGATTGATTGGTAAGTTAAATCGACACATGGGATATCATGGGTCCATATTCTGTAAAACTCCTGGGTGGTGTCCCTGTGAAGGGACAAGGAGAATCATTCCAAAAATGGCGAACCTGTCAGGTTTGTGAAAGATAATTGGCTTGGAATCATACGAATTGAATGGACCTGGATGTTTTCTGTGGAGTACATTGGTTGGTTTCCCTTTCGAAACTGGACACCATGGGGTTGATGTTCCGAAGGATTCAACCAATTCCTCTGATAAAGGAACACATAGAACCATCTTCTTGGTAACCCAAAATGAACAGGTCCAACACTATGCCGTTTCTGCAACTTTGGTGCATGCAGAACCACCATTCATTGGATGGCTTGCTTTGTTGGGAAAAACGCCGTTTGAACCATGTTTTCTTGCCCGATTTCGTTTGCCCTCTGGTAAACTAACATAACTATAGAAAATCACCATTTTCAATAGCTATGTTAGTTTACCAGAGGGTACATGTTTTCTTTGCATCCAATCATTAGAGCCATTATTACATGATGCTTGACGTTGTACACGGCATCAAGAACTGACGGCAATACTCTGGGATTTCGAAGTATGAGAAGCTACAAGATTTTTTATGATGATCACTGGTTGGTGCTTTGGAACATTCGTTATTTTTTCCGTAATATGTGGGAATTTCATCATCCCAACTGACGAACTCATATTTTTCAAGATGGGTAGGTCAACCACCAACCAGTTTATGATGATCAATAATACTGCTGAGTTCCCCTTTTTTTTGGAGAAGACCCTATTGGTTGAACGTGTTATGATGATATCTCATGAGCATCTCAGAGGGCCTGTCAACCCCTCAAAGAAGATAGAAGCGGTGCAATCTACGACGATTTCTTGTAGGACTCTACTTTGTTTCTATCTTTAGATTGAGGTTAAACGGTTAAACATCCAAAATTTGGAATTCAATATGGAGGTTTCCCAAAATAGGGGTACCCCTAGTTATCATCCAGCTATTAGATTGGGATTTTCCATGAAATGAACCAACCAGCGACAAAGGGGTACCATCATTATATGGAAATCCCCACTACATAACATCCATATAGTTATACATATAGAATCAATCTAACATTATATGGATTCCAAAATTTGGAATCCAATAGTTATACAAACATTATATGGAAATCCTTACGTTTGCCATGATTTGCCCAAGTGGATTTTGGTGGTGCTCTGCCTCAGGACAGGTGTACCATTTGGACAACAGTACCGAGCCGCTTGGACAACTAGCGACCTTTTTTGGGTCCAAAAAAGATGCGCATGAATTTTGGTTCCCGGATGATCTATATAAAGATTATTATAGATTATATTCTTATATAATAATATAATATAATATATATAATTGTACATATATATATACACATATTTCTATATTTTTATATATATATATATATTTCTAGGAACTCAGGATTCCCGGTTTCCAATGTGTCTATCTTTTTGGGGGTTACGAAGCAAAATGGAGGCGGACAGCAACCCGTCACCATTCAGATTCGAGTTGATCATCCCCATGAAACATGGCACTTCAGGGATGGTTTGGTAAAGCCAATATTTTCAGACCCAAATCATAAAGTGGTGGTTATATATATATATATATGTATATATCCCATAATCTTCCCATGTCAGCATTGGTTAGTTATAGATTTCATTGATATCCCACACATATATATATATTAAACACACGTTGTATCCCCATCTCTTAGGAATCAACTTCGGCATCAACATCCTACCAGGACTGGATACATTCAGCAGCTCTTGGCCCTGGAAAGCTTTGGACCTTTTGTGCTGGTACCATGGGGTTGTCGGACCGGGAGCGACCATCGAACTGGACGGGACTTCTTCGAACTGGAAGCATTGAGTTTTTTCGCATTTTTGAGCCCTTGATATACCCTAAGAGTGGAAACATCTACCATTTGTAGTAGATATTTGTAGATCATTTTCCGACAACGACGGGTTTGGTATATCATAATTGTAGATGCTGTTTTTATTCAAATAAGAAAGTGCCGCTGTTCGATTGCTGTACCATTTCTGTTTTTTCGTGAGGTTGACCCTCCTAAATCACAATTTGGGTTATACCATGCTAGTGGATAGTTAAGGTTATTGTTTTTGTTCATTTGGTTGGGGATTTCTGATGGTGCCTTGCTTGATTCTAGCCTTATGATGGGGAAACTTCATAGAGGTAGTGATTTGCTTTTAAACGGACCAATTTGGTAAAAAAAATATCTGTTGTTGATTTCATTGGTTTCTGCCCTGTTTTTTTTTGTTTCTCATGATTTTCAAGATCATTTGGTTTCCGATGGGGCTTCAAGCTCCTGTCGATCCCCCAACGCGGCCGACGCAGCGGTGAACCAGCCAATTGCAGGTGAGTGGCTGCCAAAGCCTGCTGGATGATTAGCTCGGGAATGCCTAAATCAAGCAACCAGTGGATGTTTGAAACTCCTCATTAATTCTCATTTTTGGAAAGGAAATCCTTAAATCCTGTTAAATCCCAATTCTCATCGATTAGATCCCAATTGTCATTGGTTGGATCCCAGCATCCCCTAAATCCTAATTTGCCTGTCAAATCCTGTTAAATCCTAGTTGTGCCCCCTAATCAACCCAACAGTTCACCAAGGCAGTGAACTGTGCATCAACGTAGCAGTTTCATCAGCAACAAACATGCCAGTACCCTCTGGTAAACTAACATAGCTATGGAAAATCACCATTTTTAACGGGAAAATCAACTATTTCTATGGCCATGTTCAATAGTTATTTTGACATAACGAGAGGGTAAGTCCCGATTTTTGTGCCTGAAATCAGCATTTTCTGAGGGTTTTTGGCGTATACGGCCGGCCTCACCTCGGGAAACAGGTGGACTCGGCCTCGGGCTCTGCGCTGGCCCTCAAGAAGCTGGAGTTCTGGCTCGAGGAGGGGCGATTTCACCTTTGACAAAGTGGGGGATTTGACCAGGAAAAATGGCGATTTACCATTGCATCCTCTGGTTATGTCAAAATAGCTATTGAAAATTGCCATTTATAGTGGATTTACCCATTGAAAATGGTGATTTTCCATGGCTATGTTGGTTTACCAGAGGGTAACCGTTTGCAAAATATAGATTTAGATGGGAAGTTTAGAGGACGATTGGCACAGGATTTATGGGATTTATTCCAGGTTTATTTTCGGAATGCCCAGATCTTGGTGAACTATTCAACTACTCCGTGAGAAATTCACTGTTGGGCAATACGAACATTTTCACCATTTTTCACCACACAATGCAGGGACACGGTCCATGACATAAAGATATCTGGGATATGGAAACCTCCAGTGGGCTCACGTGGCTCTGGGGTCTGCAATTCCCACAGGATACCTGGGATACCTTTGGTTCGCAGCATGGGTCCCGTCAGAGGAATCATCACATTGGCTGGGAAATCTCCCATTTTGATGGAGGTAAACCTCGCTGGTAAAACTACCATCTTGCTGGAGGATTTGCCAGCCAGGTTTGATGACCATTCGCCAATGTGAAATGGCGGCATGAATTTCAGTATGAAATGGGGATGGGGTTATCCCAATGCCTAGTGACAAGATCACCATGAAATCACCTATTTTCAATATCCATTTTTGATTGTCAACATCTAAGATCATTCTCTATGATCAGCGCATCTATTGTGAATATCTCTGGGGGCAAGGTATTTCTGTGTTCTGCGCAGTTCAAAAAGCAGGGAAGCCCAGCACCGAGCACCGTGCAAAACTGGGTGCTTTCCCCTAGGATCATCAGGATCGAAGAGCGATTCACCAAGAGCAGCTTCAAAAAAGAAGTCCACTCGGATGTGCATCCAAGATCATCCAAGTTGCTAAGTGGGTAATGGCCATATTAGGATATGATACACACATATTTATGTATATATATATATACTTAGATGATTATGTATGTATCTATATGGATTATACATGGGTTAGTAAACCAACTACTCAGGTTCACTCCAAGTTATTCCCCACACATCACAGGAGTTTGCGGGAGTCTTCGTCCTCTCCAGCCATTTGATCATTTGGTGGTTTGGGAAGCCACTGGAAAGGCTGTTGCCTTCCTTTTGAGCCACGAAACAAGTCGTGTCGAAGTTGTGACGAAGTCACGAAACAAGTCGTGTCGAAGTTGTGTCAGAAGCGCCACGTGTCACGCCACGTGTCACGCCACGTGTCACGCCACGTGTCACGCCTGCGAAAATGTGAAGTGTTGGCATGGAACACGCTGTGTCCAGTCGGGCGGTTTAAGCTTGGTTGATGAAGGCTGTTGGACTGACACTAGAAAAGAGCAATGAGGATGATAGAAGGATCAAAATAGGATGATGATGAGAGATATCCAGGGTAAACATGTTAAACACATTTAAACACATGATATCTAATTTTTGTTGTGATTAGTGTATTTATTGTTCGTAATCCAGGGGTTAAGTCTATTCTGATACTATAGTACAAGGTATATGGCGTGATACCAGTACTGTAATCAATGGACGTCTATGATGCGCATGATCGTAATCTCTATCAACCATAGGAAGTTGAGGACGCCAGCGTTTTCTGTGCAGAGCATATTGCTTTGACTGAAAAGAACGCGCCGACAATGGAGAGTGGATTTCAAAGGTGAACGGGTTTGAAAACTGGTGATGCTAAATGTTGGTGTAGATATTTATAATATATATACACATATAAATACATGATTCAACATGTTATATAGGGGCTTATAACTTAGTCACCGACCAGTAGTTCGCTGGCGATCGTAGATGATTTACATCCCCTTGTTTCGCGGGATGAAAAACATTAAAACATGTGGGTTATTTTCATCAGTGAACGGAGAAAAGTCCCCATCTCATATTAGGGGTTTGTGGTGTCACATGTGGAATCCATGGCTATCCCAAAACATCTCTTCGAATCACCATCAAAAGACACCAAGAAATCACCAGCAATTTGGTGTGTCTGAAAATGGCGTATCCTTCCAACATGGCAGTTTTGCCATTTTCATAGGCAAACCATCAAATTTGAGGTGGTTTCATCTCAATTTTCAGACGACCCCAAATCATAAAGCATCCTACAACATTCTCCAAATCACGAAGCATCAATCAAAAAACACCATGGAGAAAGAAAGCAAAGCTCTCAGCAAGAAATCATGACGCATCCTATGAAATATCCCATTAGGTGAGGCCCGCCAGTTCTAACTTGGTTTATAATGCCCAGTATTAGCCCAGTATGTATGCCTATAGTTACCCTCTGGTAAATTAACATAGCGAACTGGAAAATCACCATCTTTAATAGGTAAATCAACTACAAATGGGCCATTTTCAATAACTATTTTGACATAACCAGAGGGTATATCCCCCATTCCTCAACCCAGTCATTCATCCAATCCCAGTCACTGTTTCTGGTCCATCAGGTCTGATCATGATACCCATGGATCACCAAACTTCTGGAGGTGAAAATCTCATAGTTATAGCCATTTAGATCACCTCGACTCTTCCTCATAAATCATGCTAGAACTAGTACTACTAGCGTAATGGATGTTTAGAAATTCAATCATATGGTGTTGGATCCACACCTATTACGCTATTTGGGGGAATCCATGCATAAGCCAGCTATGACTTCGACCGTCCCGGTACCAGGCTTTTGACCGACCATAACATTTTTCCATCAAATTCATCCCTAGTTGATTGGATATCTTATATCCCTAGTTGATTGGATATATCCCTAGTAGTTTCATCAACTAGTTGATATATCCATAACTCCATGGGAATTATATCTCAATAAATTCATCCCAATCCCACTCACGGTTTCTAATCCATTAGGGTTGATAATCCCATTAGTAATACTCATGTCCATTTCCATATACTAGTTCGTTATATCCCAATCAACTCCAGTTGAACTGGATATATCATATATATATATATACATATATATATATGTATATATATATACATATATATATATATAGAAATATCCCTAGTTGATCGGATATCTCCACCCATTCACAGGAATAACAAATCCTCATCCCAATCCCATCCCACCACACCTGAGAGGTGGCCACGCCTTGCGCCTCGAAGCCGGTGCCCCCGCCATGAATCCGGCCATCGCCTTATCGGTGGCCTCGATGTCACCCGGGGGCATGTGCCGTGGCCGACGTGGCGTGGATGGGGCGTGGATGGGGAAGTGACCACGTTGAAGACCAATAAACTCTGCTTGGTGGTTTGGAACATGAATTTTAATGAATTTTATTGTTCCATTTCATACATGGAATGTCATCATCCCAACTGACTTTCGCATATTTTTCAGAGGGGTTGAAACCACCAACCAGTGTTGTAATGTGCTAAAATGATGTTTTTGGATGCTGTTTTAAGATGTTTTTGTGTTTGATGTTTTAATGTGTTTTTTTCTCGATGTTTTTTGATGATTTCGAAAGTTTTTTGCGTTTTCGATGATTTCTGATAATTAAAGGATTTTTGCTTGTTTAGATGGTGAGTAAGCAGCAAAAATATGGGAACTTCGGGGGGCAAAACAGCAGTAGTTCTCTAGCAATATGCGAAGGATAGAATTTTGAATGCAAAACCAGGGGATCGAATTCGGACATGACGATGGTGGCAGAATGCAGGAGACAGCAAGAAATTCTGATAGGCCTCCCCAGCCTTGTGATTTCAACAACAAAGACAGGGAGGCGAAATTCCGATTCATAGCTGCAGATTTCCAACTTAGATGACAATTTTGGGCGATTGATCCCAGTATACACAGCGTTAGACACCAATCCTAAGATGTTTCCCGGAGATCAGCATCTGATTGGGCAACTTCCAGCTCTGGTGCTTCAGCACCAGCCAGTGATCTCGAACATCGATGGGCAGTTTTGGCGAGAAAATGAGATGAAATCTCCCCAGCTGCATTCCCGAAAAAGGCACAGATTTTTTCCGTTACAGATTTCCTATCTACATGAGTCACTGACCACAGATGGATTTTCTCCCAGTTATTGGTGAAATCGACCACTTTCTATCTTCATTTGGTGTTTCCCGGAATTAGGATACCTGACCTGCCTGACCTTACCATTATTTTCTAGTGATTCTAGTGCTTTCAAATGAAGCAACTTGGATTGATTACCATATGTTGTTTCCTTTTTCCCAAACTCTGAAATTATGGATTGTCTTATCATAATCATTAAAAAACATGAACGAACAAAGAACCCACACATTTTCGATGGTTTTACCATGTTTTACCAGCAAATATACTGTATAGTAAGCCCGCAAAAGAAAAGTATTTTCAGCATCGTAGTTGATGTTTTCTCCATCATTTTTAGAGTTCAACTTTTCTATCTTTTTGGTGATTGCTATAACATGATTCAACAATTGGAAGATTTATACCCCTTGGTTGATTTTATCCCAAACATTCCCAAGCTAAAATCCCACATGCCCTGCCATGGTTTTATCAGTAAATCAATGGGTATCCATGGTTCTCAATGGCTACTACTGGGTACTGTCGGGTATTGATGGTTATCTGGTTATCACAATTGTATATAATATTGATACAATATTGTTATCTGGTTAGAAGCTTGTTTATAAGACCCGTCCAACTATAGTTATTTAATCACCATAAACCCAACAGTTGCTAGTTACTCTGGCAAGGCAATATGATTAGTATATACTTACCATCACATCCCCATCATATCCATTCATATCCCATATTTGGCATTTTCTATAGTTACCAAATTCTAGCGTGATTATCCCATTATTTCTATAATTTCTATAATTTCTATTTGATTTGTACAAGGTGGTGCCCTATAGTTAGCTAAGTTGGTTTATAACTATGGTTTATGGCAGATATAACTATAGTATTCATGGGGTTTATAAACCAACTTATAACTGGGGGGCACCATTCTGTATATGATTTCCCATTTCTATCGTGAAATATCCCTAGCCCAACCCTTGTGACGTGATCGTCAGGCAGTACGGCAGTGGTTGGATCATTGCGGAGCTCTTGGGGGCGCTGCTGGGCACCTACCTCTTCACCTGGCTGCGCGCCGGCGCAGAGGTCGGGATTTCGGTGGAAAATCGTGGGAAATGGAGGGATCTCAGTGATCTCAGCAGCCAAAATGATGGGTTTATCCATGTTGAACCAACAAAATGGTGATTTTTGTTGCAAACAGCAATGGGGATTTCAGGAACCAGGATGGCTGGAACGCTGGAAATGACCAACGTCTCTGGGGTTTGATATGGTGATAGCTGATCCACAGATATTTCTTGGTGACTTCCGCCATTTTGCATCGTTAAAACAAGCGGCCCGAACGAAAAAGGAATATATACCTCTGAGTTTCATGTTTTTGGTGAGGCAAGAAATATGTTTAGCTAGAAACAGTCACCCCGAGTGACCCTTCGCCATTCCATCGTTTACCATCATTTCCCCCATGAACATCACAATTTTGGGGCCGCCAAATTTTTGGACCAATCCATTTGTAGAGGATTGTCCATTTTGTTCCATCACAAAACCAAATTTTGGAACACGACTTCAAATCAAATAAAAACAACAAATTGCATCAATTAAATCAAATATGTTTTCCCATTTATGATCAGATTTCCGATTTCACTTGGCCTTTTCTTCCATTTATATTCCATGCATTATAATTTCCATCTATAGTCTATAGAGGATTTTCTCACCAAAACCTCCATTTAGTTCAGGAATTTTTGAGCTAGCCATGTTCGATTATGGTCAACCGTGGATGGGTAGTTCTATAAATCCTGTAATCTTTTCACTGGTTGGTGGTTTGGAACATTTTTTATTTTCCCATATATTGGAATAATCATCCCAACTGAGTAATATTTTTCAGAGGGGGTGAAACCACCAACCAGTTCATGAATAGGAATATATACATTTTCCCAGCTAACAATTCAATTCTTAGCAGGGTATCTAAGACTGGCAATGTAGTATACAATAACCCAATTAGATATGCAAATCTCATAGACTCATCGACACTAATTGGGATACATATCTATAACTATAATTGGGATTGGGTATAAGTTGGTTTTTATCTATAACCCCCATTAAATATTAAGTAGTTCGATATATTTACTACAAACCCAAGTAGTTGGAGTTATCAACCAACTTACTTATAAATAAACTATAAACCACAACCCCTTACTTATAAACTATCTATAGATTGGGTCGGTGATTTTTCCAATTTTTTCCATAGAAAATCTGCCAGGACAGCTGCGAGGAGTTCTTAGAGCTCATGGCACCGCGCAGACCCGCCCGGCTGCTGGCGGAGTTGCAGCTGGGTAGAAGTGATGTTTTTTCGGGGGCAAGGACCTCCAGAAATGGTGGATGGCTGGTGCCTATGAAAAACTGGGAAAATGATAGGAACATGTGGGAAAATATAGGAAAACGATAGGATTTATGGTAGAAATATCTGTAAGTGTCTGTAGGTAATGGAGTTTATAAACCAAGTGAGTGGGAGTCAATGGGGATGGGGACACTTCCCTCCGGTGTCAAACATGGCTAGCATGGCTAGCTCAGAATCCAGTATAAATTGCGGTTTTGTGGCTGGGAGAAGCATCTGTAAAAATGGTGCATTTTCCAGCAAGCCATGTTTGATTGTCAGAAAATTACTCTGCAAAAATTATGACATGTTTCAATGGATTTTTTATGGCAAAAATGTGGACATTGTCTATGAAATGGGTTTACGGCTCAGGTCGGAGGTTTCTTGAAATAGGGGTACTGTACACCAAAATTGGATGGTTCTTCGGGTGAATTTTCCTCCCGACATTGTCGATTGTATATCATATCACCATTATATCAATTATATCCCAATGTTTCCCTAAAAACAAGCAACAATCCAACACTTGTTTGTAGATAATTGGATTGTTGATATTTGAAAATCATCAAACACATTATACAATTGATTATATCCAAGAATTTTGTAGATGATTTTCAAATTAATGGGAGATCTTCAGGATCCTAAATTGGAGGTACGTTAGTACCATTTTTCAGGCCATATTTTCTGGGTATTAAACCCCATCATCAATCACGCTGTTGTCGATGATTTTCTAGAAACTCTCACCATCTCTCGGGCGACTCGGCGACTCGCTGAGTCTGGGCACCTTCACCTACGACGCTTGGACAGATGTGATGGTAAAGTGAGATCTGAAGGATGGGAAAATGGGGAAATTTGATAGGATTTTCCATGGAATTGATATATTCGTATCCCAACATTTGGTGGCCACTGCAATACATCTTAAAAGTTGGAAGTTCTACTGGATCCAAGGTGATTTGCTGGTAGGAGGAATCAATGGGAATTAATGAGATAGACAAGCAAACATATACCCATCTAAAGTTGGGAGTTCACCATGAAAATGGATGAACAACTGGTGAGGATGCGGCGTTTTTGTTTTTCGGAGTTTCCTTTTGGGAAGATGACGAAAACTTCTTGGAGGTGCCAGCAATCTACCCTCTGGTAAACTAACATAACTATGGAAAATCACCATTTTCAATGGGAAAATCCACTATAAATGGTCATTTTCAATAGCTATGTTAAATTACCAGAGGGGATCTACCCAATCAAACCCATGCCGCCATTTGGATGGCCCTTTTTTGGGATCCGGTCATGGATGTCATGGTCCAACGAAGTGGTCCAGGTGCTGACCTATGGTTTGAACATCATTAGTTTTTCGGAGGCCAGGACTGACGTGACTCCAGGGCGATGATGATTTGATGGTTTTTATCATGTCAAAAAAACTAGGGATAAACCAACAAGAACTGTTTTTTTTTGTTCTGGGAATATCATGGCAATGATGAAATGATGGGGAAATGGATGATGATGATGATCTTTATCGATCATAGTAGTACTACTATGATTATTAGTGTTAATATCCACTATCATATATTACTATCATATATTACTATCATATATTACTATCATTATTGATGATGATGATGATGATTATGATGATGATGATGATGATGATGACGACGATGCCTGAAGGCCGTTCTTTGTTGGTGGAATCCCTGGGGCAGTTTCTGGATGGGGTCAACAAAAAGGCCGTGTCCGATTCTGAATCTGGACCCCAGCATCCAGAGCGTTTTATTCAAGAAACAGCCTTTGAATATCTTTGAATATCTTTGAATATCTTTGAATCTCTTTGAATATCATTGAATATCAGTGAATATCCGTGAATATCATTGATATCTTTGATAGCATCGATGGTGTCCCAGTTTTTTGTTTTGATAGCCATTAAGAACTTATTTCTGTTGACTCCAGATACCAAACAGCATCGAGAAGTTGGCTCCACATCCCCGATATGTCGCGTATCTCAGCCGCGGGGCCAGTCGACTGCATGGTCTTGCTCAGCAGCATTGATCAGCATGATCTACGCATTGGGACACTGGGAGGATGAGGTGGTTGGGCTGGTGGGAAACCCACGGGACTTTGGAAACCATTTGTGGAGTTTTTTTTTCAACCCCAGGGGAAAAAGATGGTTTTAATATGCTTTTTCATATGTTTTCATGTTTTCGGGGACGATGATTTCTGAACCTCGGGACGATGGTTTTTTTCAAAGGTCCCATGGGGATGCTGAACAGCTTCGCCAGCGATCCGGGGATTCGGACTTTTCCAAGTCAGAACGGCAACAATGGCATGGCCTCTGGTAAACGTTAACAGTTTGCGAACTGGAAAATCACCATGCTATTAATGGGATTTTACTCACTATTTCGACTGGGCCATGGCTTCAATAGCGAACTGTTAAATTACCAGAGGGTATCATGTGGTAGGGGGATTGGTTTACAGACGAAGTAGCGTTGGTTATTCCGTGAAGGATGGATAGATGGGACACATTGGGATGTTGGCATACCATTACCTGGAAAAAAATCCAGAAAGATAGAAGAGTTATTCAGTTATTCATCACTATTTTCATAGGATCTTAGATTTCCATCTTTTTAAGGGATCCATTTACTACCTCTTGGGTCCATCGCTTTTCATCCCTTTTGGTCGATTTCTGTTGGAGCTGGTTCCAGCTCCGCAGTTTGTTGCTGTAAATCTGTTGATAAACCCATCCAACCAAAAAGAATACGGGCAGAAGTCCTAGTCAGCCAGTTGTAAATGAACTTATAATAACTTATATATACCGTATACCTATCTAAGGGGCGCCCTTCTTGTCGAGTATAGCAGAATTATGTTGGTGCTTCCCACTTTTGCATGATAAAACCCGGCAAAGAAGACTTGCATCCTGTCATGGAATCATTGTCTTAGATGCCCCCTCCAGCTGTTGAAGATCAACCTTGGCAGCCAGCGGAAGTAGACACCTTCCCTCGGGTAATCAAACATGGAAATTGGACACTAGAAATGAAGGTTTTAATTGGAAAATCCCACTATAAATGGGTGATTTTGCAGCAAATTGGTTTGAACAGAGGGTAACTGTCCTAAGTTGAGTCCCTTACCAGCGTCCGTCGTGGTGGTGGTAAAACAAACCCGTCCTAGGTGGCGTTTTTCAAAAGCCCACATTTCTCGGCGAGATGCCCATTGGATGGATGGATATATATATATATACACCATATATCCTATATATACACACTATAATATATATATATATATATGTGTGTACATAGTATATGATATGATATATATATATATATTATATACTGTGTATATATATATATCTATTATATATAATAATATATATATATATACATAATATAATATAATATATATATACACAATATAATATAATATAATATAATATAAAATAAAGTAAAATAATATAATATAATATAATATAATATAATATAATATATATATATATATTAATATGTATATATATAGAGACATTATATAATGTACAATATATATAGAAAATATTCGAATGTATACAGTGGTACAAAGGTACCTATATATGTATAGGTTTATATGGGCTGGCTCAACCACCACCCAATCCAACCGTTTCCTCAGGAAAGACGTCAGGTGGCCACTTCAATCCTGCCGTCACTTTGGCGGTGGTGCTGAGTGGTCGCGACTTGGCAGTCTCCAATGGACTGCAGTGATTGGAAAACCCTTTGGTAACCACCATTTTTTTTTTGGGGGTAAGTCCACTATTTCGACTGGGCCATTTTCAATACCTATGTTAGTTTACCAGAGGGTAATGGGATTTTGGCTGGGATTGGCTGATTTACTTGTAACAAAGTGGTGATTTAAATAGGGATTCATTAGGGTTTATGGTGACTTTTCATGGGATTTAATGGTGAAAGAATCACCATCACAAGCCTTGCAAGTCCTGCCAGGAAGCATGTTTTCTTTTCCCCAAGATTGGACATAATGGCTGAGTGTGCAAATCACCAAGATAACAACCGATATGACAACCTTTTTCTTGAAAAACCATGAAAAAAAAACAAAATCCTACCAGTAATGAAAATGTGGTAAATTAATTTGCATCATTATTCTTGATATCTGGGTGACAGTTACCCTCAAGGAACAATTTCCATTTCATGGACTATCTGAACTGCAACAACAACAACAACAACAACAATGCGGCACGACTCCATATCTTTGTTGGTTTGTTATTATTTCAAGTCAGCCAGGAGGTTAAATCAACCCGTTGGGAGTCAGCTAGGAAGATCCCCCCGACTCCCATGGCTGAGATGTTGCCAAGATCTCGGCGTTTAAAAACTGGTCCCGCCTCACCATGAGGTACCCTCTGGTGATATCAAAATAGCTATTGAAAATGACCATAGGAATAGTGGATTTTCCCATAAAAAATGGTGATTTTCCAGTTCGCTATGTTAAATTACTAGAGGGTATTTGAATTCGCAAATGATTCCCTTTCCTTTGATGGTTATATATATATATACATACATCCCGTGATATGCTCGTGAATCACCATGTCCGAGTTGATTTACACCATTGGTGCTGATTCAACATTTTAAAACATTTCTGCTCGTCATCAATTTTATCCCAGGAAGCGTTTGCCCTGTGGCCGATGGTTTGCTCTATGCCCTGGTCCAGGCAGAAACCGTCGTTTCGTTTCACCAAGTTTACTCAGCCAAAACAGATGTAGGATTCCACCACAAACACTGGACGTCATTCGCTGGTTGAAACCAGTCATTTTCATGGCTTCACACCGCAAAGAATGCTACGAGCGCGGGGATTTTCAGTACTTGGAGCAGGGGCCCATCTTTGTTTCAACAGACGTTTCTTTTCCGGGACAACCCTATAAATTGGACAATTTATTCAATGAGGGAAACCCAATAAGAAACCTACCATATGGGGATGGTTTATAGGATCCATTTATATTCATTTATTGCAATATTTAGGGATGGTTTATGTTTGGGTTTACCCCCAACAAAATTGGTTGAACATCAGGCCGTGACCGGAGACAGATTTCCCCATGAATTTTAGACATTTCCCACAGATTCCTTTTCTTTGGTTTATTGTTCTTGAGACATGAACAGAATTGAACAGTTGTATTTCCAGTGAATACTTCCTTTTTTTTTTTTTCTATACACACATATATATATATACACATATATATATATATATCGCATCATATACTTCCCATTTCCCATCATTTCCCATCATTTCCAATCATTTCCAATCATTTCCCACAGATTTTTTCCATCCCAACTTGTCAAACGATGCCAGATCGCGGCGGGGCTTTCTGCAGGGCTGCTGGTGGCGGTCGCTTGGCTGGATTCATCCCCAGAGGTCGGTGATTTCTATGGGGATGAAAACATGGGATGAACCAACAAAAACTCAGACTTAAATCGCCATGATCCATGGTAAAAATGGTAGATACTAGGTAAAAATCTTAGATGGATACAAACTAATCCTTTAGTCTTTTGGTATCTACATGGGAATATCTACATGTCCCAGCAAAGAATTTGTCATTTTTTGCAGGGTATCTGGCTGATTCGCAATGAACAAAAACAATGAATAGATCCCCAATTGGGTTTTCACCAATTGTTCTTTGTTCATGAAAATCGGTGATGGAAATCCCAATGGATGAACTTTTTGAAAAAAACAAAAAAAAAAGGATGACAGTCCTTTGGTGATGGTTTGGTAATGTATGGTAATGTATTAATTTATGGGCCATGTACTGTATTAATAAATTACCATCATACAAAAAGGGTTTTCATTGTTCGTCCATTTCATCTTTTTGCTGGTTGTGTTCATTGTTTTTATTTGCAAATTTGGTGAAAAAAACAGGAAAATCATCTGGGTAAATCATCCCCAAATGGCCTTAATTCAGGTTAGTGAATTATTATAATTTACCCAGAATCATGAACATAACCAGCAAAAGATCTTAAAGATGACAATTTTTTGTGGACTACCGTAGCAAAGATTGACCATGGATTTTTGAAATGTAATGCCATGTAGAGTTGTAGAGAGATACTTGGAATATACATTTTTCCTGAAACTCAACTTGGAACATGGAAAATCAAATCAATGAACACAATACCAAAGAATACATTCGAGCCAAATGGCGTTCTCCTCAAGATTTGGGGATTCATACTCTGAATGCTGTGCAACTACACAATATGACCTCACCGTAGTACCGTAGGGGTTGTTTTTCTCAGGGCAACTTACCCCAAAAATGGAACTTGGGGCGTCTCAGTCTGTTTGATCTGCACAGCTTCAAAATCTATTGGTCATCCCGCGTGGTTGGGGGCGTTTCATCAACAGCACTTGAAGCACCCAGTAATCTCCTGGTTGGTGGTTTGGAACATTTTTTACTTTTCCCCAGTAATCTCCTGGTTGGTGGTTTGGATCATTTTTTATTTTTCCATATATTGGGAATGTCATCATCCCAACTGACGAACTCATATTTTTCATAGGGGTAGGTATAGCACCAACCAGTCTCGTTCGTATTTTTCGTTGCTGGTCATCTCCCCGCTCTGCTGGTCTCAAAGTTGTGGTGATGTTTGGAGCGACCAGCAGTGTGATGTCAAGATTGTTTCCCTTGATCTTGAGTCCTGAGCTGTTCATTCAATGGATTGGTTTAAGGGAAAATCTACAGGAAACCATAGATTTTCCCATTAAATATGGGGCTTTCCTGTAAATTTTCCCTTAAACCAATCCATTGATTCATACATCGCCTTTCGCAGCTCTATCCAAGCTTGGTCAGCTTGGTTTCCCGATGGTCATGGCCCAAAAACTTTGTCTTGCCCATGGTTTGATGGGCTGCAACGGGCAGCTCCCCTCTTTCGGGACTTGACCTGTTGAATCGCGTTGCGACGCCTTGATTAGATCCAGTTTTAGACTCATCCCATCCGATAGTGTTGTGAAATGGTGTGAATTTTGTGGGATGCACATCACAGCTGGCGAAAAACCCTGCTTTCATCACCGTAACCCAGGTCTACCACATGAACGGCCCCTTCGCCTTTCTATCGCTCACTCCGTTGCCCTTTAAGCCTTGGAGACTTAGACTATTAGAGCTTTGGGATGATGGGATAATCCATGGCCAGCCTGCCTGAAATTTTCTGATCCGTATCAAAGTCCAATTTGACGGTATCACCATTTTTAGACACACTTATGTGTATGGGTTCTAGTTTGGGTACAGAAAGATGGCGAGCTCATCAGCATCGTCCAATCAGGACATCCATGGCTTCTGTGTGGTATATGCTGAGCTTAGATGGGCTATGAGCCAAGAAACATGTGGAGATTGTATGACATCGTTTTTTCCAGCAGGAAAAGGATCAGAAAGGTCATTTCAAGATGGTGTCTTGACATGAGGAACTGCTAGATTCGTTGATTTGGGCATCTGAGTACCTGCGTTTCTGCGTTTCAGGTTCACCATTGTCACGATCACGCAGGAATTGCCTTTCAAATTTGGGGTCCTTTGGTACCTCATTTTTAGTTTCAGCAAGTTCTATGTGTCAAAACCTTTAGAACCATCATTGGGTGTGGAGAACATCCATTTACATCCAGAATGGCTATACCAGCTAATTTCATATTCATCAGTCATCAGGGGTACAGGGTTTTGACCCACAGCCATTTACCCTTCAAGTCCTCAATATGGGTATGTCCAAAAACATACTCAGATACTTCATCAAAATTGCAATTTTAATGTATTCAATTCCATTGGAATTTTCTCCTTACTGTAGAACGTTATGCACGTATTGGAATAATATGATTAATTATTCTAATATACTTCTGGAATACACATTGGAATTTATGGGAGCTTTCCGGACGTGACAAGCCCCAGCTCAGGACGGATTATGGCGTGGTGACAGCGCCTTGGTGAGGGTCATGTGGTCCCGATGCTTGGGTCATGATGGGTTTTGAATATGGGTCAGTCAACAAAACAACCATGGATCACCAAACCTTTCAATATTTTGGCCTGGGAGTAAACTGACCTCTTTTTTTTTGTAGCCATGGATACTGTACGCACTTTGGATCCCACACGTTTGAATATCCACGCCACCCATAGCTGCAGTGTGGTGATAGAACCGTGCGTTCTCAGGTGGGGATAGCTGAAGGCGTCTTCACCTTCGTGTCCCTTGGCACCCGTATCCACCGTGGGAAACCCGTGCAGTGAATCCAGGAATGTTTTATCCCATTCAACATGAACCTTTTTCAACAGGTGATTTTGGACATGATTGTAATTGCATGCGCAATCTGATTAATCACTATTTCCGTTGGCTCATTTTCCATTGTTGCCCATATTTTACTGGCTGTATCACTTTTACTTGTGGCTGAATTTCTCATTTCATGCGGAAAAAACATGGCTAAACTATGCGAAATTCCAGCTTTTTTGTTGCTTACCCTCTGGTAGACATACAAACAACTATGGAACATCACCATTTTCAATGGGTAAATCCACAATAAATGTGCCATTTTCAATAGCTATTTTGACATCACCAGAGGGTAACTTCCCATATCATCCTATTATTCACCATTGTTAACCATTAAATCACCATTTTGACATCACCATGTCGGCTAAATTCCCAGATTTTCCCATCATTTCCCATCATTTTCCATGGATTTCCGGTAAATTCCCAATGTCGGTGAAATTCCCCATTTCTCCTGCGATGCCCAGACTGGCCTACGCAACCCTGGCATGTTCCACCGCCAGTGCCGCCAGTGCCGTGCCTACCGTGCCGACGGCCGGAAGACGACAGGCACCAACGTACCAACATCTAAGTGGTTAGCCATGTACAACTGGGGATATTCCATATAATTATATGTATATAGAATAAAATTGTATATATATATATATATAAGTATATAGGGTATGAACTGAGGTATTTCAATGAATTTCCATATCATTAGGGTCTGATATGAATGGTTTGTTAACACTTATTAACCTCTTACTAACTTATTTCATATGGTTATGAACCACGGATCCTAACTGGGCATTCGACTCCCTAGTCATCCTTACTTTATGTTGGCTACACTCTGTTGTCCGTATTCATGTTGCCCACTGATCGTATTGTGACATTTTTGTTGGTAACCAATCTTATCACGTTCGCCGTTGATCTGTGCAAATGTTTAAGGACGTCTCGTCACGTCACCATGGTGTCGATGATCATTAGCTTGACCATTGACCATCCCCAAATGGGCTCAGGCTGATCTAATTTTCTGAAACCTGTGGGAATTGAAAGTAGTATAAAATTGAGGATTTAAGTTTTAAGCCAACAAGATATAGAGGATCGACGGAATAACTCCATCAACATTTACCCTAGGAGAGAACTAACAGTTCGATGTGGAAAATCAACCATTTGTAGACTATTTTCATAGGTTTCCCAATGGTTTTCCAGATCTTTTTGAAGGTTTACCTAGGGTAAATCCCATATGAAATCCCATAAATCATCTAAATCCCCCATGAAATCCCATCGGTCCCATTCAATCACCCTGTTCCTAAGGGTTTCACCATGGATCAACGTCAGCCTGGCAGAACTATTTCTTCGGCCTGGCAGAGGGCTTCTGCGTCATGACGGGCGGCTGCGCGGTGGGGTCCATCACCGGGGGCATGATGAACCCGGCCGTGGCCGTGTGTGGACCCAGGGGGTTCGAAGCCCCAAAAAAACTGGGTTTTGTTTATCCTCTGGTGATGTCAAAATAGCTATTGAAAATGGCCATAGAAATAGTGGATTTTCCCATTGATAGCATGGTGGATCTTTCCAGTTCGCTATGTTAAATTACCAGAGGGTAATTATGGTGATGACTGGCTAACATTTTCCCAATAGGCAATCCACCATGACTGGGGAATCGATGACGAGATTTTTTTTTCATTTTTTTGGGGACCCCTTAAGCAAATCCAGGGGCAACTGAGCCATGATTTTTGGGTTGATGGGTTAAACATGGTTGAACTATAGGGACACGGGGGATTATACTACCTGGTTTGATGGGGATTATGAAGTAACTCACAATAGGAATGTTGACTAACCAAGCAGTATAACCGGATGGGATAGGGGTATTCTTAATGCTCCACTTTCTTGATGTGGGGGAGAACCGTTTGGAGTGGTGGGAACCTGTTTTTGGAGGATTTCAGCAACCGCATGTTTAAATTTCAATTGCAAGCTCCCAGCAAAGATGGGTCTGATCCTGCACTGTCATACTAGTGACTAGTACCAGTAGAGTATATTGACTGGTTGGTGGTTTGGAACATGCATTTTATGACTTTCCATTTCATATATGGGATGTCATCCTTCCCATTGACTCATATTTTTCAAGATGATTTTTTAACCACCAACCAGTTGACATATTGAGCTTGGTAGAGACGGGCCTCCAAGTATAGCACCCACAAGCGGGTGAACGAACCTTAGTCAACCAACCCTTGCTGACCCGAGTGAAGTGGTATGGAAGTAACCCGAATGAAATCTGGCTGCGGGTTTCATCGTTGTTGGGGGAAGGGATCATGATATTTCCATATTTCCTAGTCTTGTTGCAACATATTACATATCCAATGATAGAGGAATATTTACCTATTACCACCATTCTTTTTTTGCATGATATATTAAACACATATATGATATTCCCTATTATATACATTCATCTTTTACTAATTTAGTATGTTTTATCCGATAGGCACGAGAATTCAATAGGCACCAGCCACCAGATTCAACCAGTGCCAGCCATTCCCCCCAGAGGTTTTTTTTTAAGGTTCCAATCTATGTAGATCCAAGGACCAAACCATGGGTCTTCCTGCAGGGTGGTTTCTGGGTTGAAAACCACGAAAAATCCCATTCAATCACTATGAAATACCATGTTTGAAGGTTCAAATCCCATGAAAAATCACTGAGAAAATCCCATAAATCATCATGAAGCCCCATTCAATCTCCATTAAATCCCATGAAATCTCCATTCAATTGCCAGTAATTCCCATTAAATCACCATTAAACCCCAGTAATTCCCATTAAATCACCATTGCTGCTTGAAGACCCGCTTGAAAAATCTGAGGCTGGGGTGTGGCTCCTGAACCTTGAAGAGTTGGGCTCCATCAAGGTGCCATAGCTTGGAAAAGAAGTGGCTCCTAATTGAAGTAGTGATTATAATATATATATATGTATATATATATATATATAATATTATATATATAAATCATAGTTACTTTTCTATCTTTTTGTGAGGTACTATCATTCATACA